>ERZ773070.1282-NODE-1282-length-15806-cov-11.158911_pt1 | contig 15806 bp, 8 predicted proteins | sample MGYA00580618_ERZ773070 | MGnify/ENA primary metagenome ERZ773070 (study PRJEB29015, sample SAMEA2738023) | human oral metagenome | biome: human oral; feature: human-associated habitat; material: dental | place: China | collected 2019 ... | reverse complement strand
CGGTGAAACCGGCCGTGGAGAAGGCCGGGCCCGCCTCCTGCGGGGCCCCGCCCGTCGGCTCCAATGGCACCTCGACTCTCACGGTGGCGGTCGAGCCGACGGCGTCGGCCATCTGGGAGGCGACGGTGCGCTTCCAGATGAGCTCGTAAAGGCGGAACTGGGAGCCGGAGAGCTGACCGGAGACCTGGGCCGGGGTGCGGAAATGGTCTCCGGCGGGACGGATGGCCTCATGGGCCTCCTGGGCGCCCTTGACCCTCGTGGCGTAGACGCGCGGCCGGTCGGGCACGTACTCGGTCCCGTAGAGCTCGGCCACCTGGGCCCGCGCCGCGTCCACGGCCTGAGCGGACAGGACCGTCGAGTCGGTCCGCATGTAGGTGATGAAGCCGTTCTCGTACAGGCCCTGCGCCAGACGCATGGCCTCGCGCGGGTTCATGCGCAGCTTGCGGGAGGCCTCCTGCTGGAGGGTGGACGTGGTGAAGGGGGCGGCCGGACGACGCCTGTAGGGCTTCTCCTCGACCTGGGCCACGCGCGGGCGGCCGCGTCCGACGGCGTCGGCCACCGCCCGGGCCCCGACCTCGTGCAGGTGGACGGTGCCGGCCTTGTGCGCGGCGGGGCGCAGCGCCCCGGCGTCGGTGAAGTCGCGCCCCGCGGCCACGCGGCGCCCGTCCAGGGTCGCCAGGCGGGCGGTGAAGGCGCCCGCGCGGGAGCCGCCGTCGGAGGAGGACGGGCCCGCGGGCCCTTCCGACAGGGCGGCGAACTCGGCCTCCACGCCCCAGTAGCCGACCGGGACGAAGGCCATGCGCTCCCGCTCGCGCTCGACGACGAGCCTCGTGGCCACCGACTGGACGCGACCGGCCGACAGGCCCGCGCGGACCTTGCGCCACAGGACGGGGCTGACCTCGTAGCCGACCAGCCGGTCCAGGATGCGACGGGTCTCCTGGGCGTCCACCAGGTGGATGTCCAGGTCCCGGGTGCTGGCCAGGGCCCGGGTGACGGCCTCCTTGGTGATCTCGGTGAAGGTCATGCGGCGCACGGGCACCTTGGGCTTGAGGACCTGGAGGAGGTGCCAGGCGATGGCCTCGCCCTCGCGGTCGTCATCGGTGGCGAGGTAGAGCTCGTCGGCATCCTTAAGAGCCCTGCGCAGGACGGTGACCGTCTTCTTCTTATCGGGGTTGATGACGTAGTAGGGCTTGAAGCCGTCGGAGACGTCGACGGCGAATTTGCCGTACGGGCCCTTCTTCTCGGCGGCGGGCAGCTCGGAGGGCTGCGCCAGGTCGCGGATGTGCCCGATGGAGGCCTCGACGTCGAAATCCTCGCCGAGGTAGGCGGCAATGGATCGGACCTTGTTGGGGGACTCGACAATGACGAGCTTGGTGGACACGACTGCCTTCCTCGCGGTTCGTCCGGCGGCGCCTCCCGTCACCGCGGGCCCCGCCGGAGCTGCCGGAGACCGCCGGGCGGCCCCCGTGGCCGACTGTAACGCATCGTCCGGCGCCCCAGGACACGGTTTCACCCGCCGAACGAGCCGCCCGTCAGCCGGCGTCCCTCGTCCGCCGGTCAGTCGATCTCGCCCAGCGACGAGCGCAGAACCTCCATGCGACGGCGGATGACGGCCTCGTCGAAGGGCAGGTGCAGGCCCCGGCACTCGGCGGCCAGGGCCGCCATGCCGCGCACCTCCGGGGTACCGCGCTCGGCGAGGGCCGCCGCCTCGGCGACGGCGTCGGACGCCCCCCGGCCGCCGCGACGGTCCACCCAGCGGCTCAGGCGTCGCACCATGCGATCCAAACTCGGGGTGATCCGGCCCAGCTCGGCATCAAGGGCCGCCACGCCCTGCTCCACCTCGATGCACAACGGCCCGAGTCGGGCGAAACCCTCGTCGAGAGCCCCGCACAGGTCGCGGATCGAGCCGGCCGGGTCCTCCTCGCTGCCGTCCAGGACGGACCGGGCGAAGCGTCCGACCATGAGGGTGAGCAGACGCATGAGCGCCACCGAGTAGCGCAGCTCGAGCACCAGGCGGTGCAGGGCGTCCAGACGGTCGGGCAGGGCGCGCAGCGCCGGCGTCGACGCCCGGGAGAGCTCGATGACCTGCGAGGCCAGGGCGTCCGTCCTGTCCATGACGTTGAGGGAGCGTCCGCCCACGACCCGGGCGTAGGACTCGGCGCGGTCGGCGACGGCGAGGAGGACGCCCTCGGTGGCGGCCATGGAGGTCAGCAGACGCAGATATTCCTCGAGCTCGAAGACGAGCAGATTGGTGTCCCTCTCTATCTGACCCGTCACCGTCAGGATACGGGTCACGGGGCCGCTGACGGGGGGCGCGGCGGGCACGCGCACGCCCGCGGAGACCAGGGCGGAGACCTCGCGGGGCAGTTGCGCCAGGGTCATCGCGTGCAGAGACTCGTACCCCAGCGCACCCAGCTCGCGAGCCAGTTCATCGCCCCCGTACTCGCCGATCCGGTGCCGCGAGGCGCCGCGCGCCGCGATCTCGCGCTCCCGCGCCCGCACACCGCGGTAAACCTGCTCGACGGCCTGCTGGGTGTCGGTGTCGAGCGGCTTGGTGCGCACCGACAGGTACCCGCCCGAGATCGGCACGATGGTGGCGAAAACACGGTAGTCGAGTCCGTCGGCCGCGCGGTTGAGCACGTAGGCGCACACCGGCAGGCCGGCGAGGAGGTCGTCCCACATAAGCTTGAAGACGCCCGCCGGCATGTCCAGGTGGCGGATGATGTTGTGCGGGGCCCCGATCACCCTGTCGCGCGTGTAGCGCGACAGGGTGTCGAAGGTGCGGTTGGACCGCTGGATAACGCCCTTGGGGTCAGTCGTCGAGAAGAAGATGTCGTCCGGTCCGAAGAACCGCTCATAGCCGACCTGAGACTCCACGTCCGTCCTCTCCTGAGTGCTCGTTGCACGTCGTCACGCGCCCCCGAGCCAGGCAGAGGCGAACTGTTCATACCAAATCAAGAATAACGTTAGCTATCGACGTGCCAGCATCGTCCATCGCAACCGTGTCGTAAGAGAGATCCAAGCCGCGGCAGCGAGCGGCGAGCGTCGCCAGTGAGGACATCTCCGGGAACCCGGTCCCGGCCAGGCCGGCGGCCTCCTCCAGGAGGGCTCGGACGTCTCCCTGCGCGCCCTCGTGCAGCGAGGCGCCCTCGCTCTGGAGCGCGCGCAGCCACCGATCGAAAGGGCGTCGGGTGCGATCGAGGTCGGAGACGACCAGGCGCATCGCGCCGTCGAGCGCGTCGCGCTGGGCGGCCAGCTCGGTGCAGGCGGCACCGACCTTCTTCAGATCGACCGTGAGAGCGTGGTGGAGTTCTGTCATGGCGGCGGGAACGTCCTCCTCTGCACCGTCGACCACGGCGGCGGCGTAGGAGCCGAGCACCAGCGTGTGCAGCCGCATGAGGGAGGCGTGGAAGCTTAGCTGCTGGACGGCGCGGTACAGGGAGACGACCGTCGCGGTCAGGCCCGTGAGCTGCTCGACGGCATGACCGGTGCGCTCGGCCACGCGCGAGGCGACGCTGGGCACGGAGGACTCGGGGTCCTGACTGTCGAGCGTGGCGACCAGCTCGCCGGTGCGCCGCGCCCGCTCGATGATCGAAGGAGCCTCCTGCATCCAGGAGCCCAACCCGTCCAACAGCGAGCGGTACCCGGTCATCTGCCCCACGAGAGTATCGCTGTCGCGCTCGATGTCACGCGCGCGAGCGAGAATAGCGGCGGCGGGGCCCTCCACCCCGTCACGGGTCGGCACGTGCACGCCCCTGTTGATGAGGTACACGGCCTCGGTGGGCAGGGCCGCCATGCTGAAAGCCGCCAGCGAGGAGTAGCCGAGGGCGTTGAGTTCACTCAGAAGGGCCCCGGCCCCCTTCTCGGCGACCTCACGGCGGCCCGAGCCCTGCTCGGCCGCCTCGTGCTCGAGCGCGCGCACGCGACCGTAGACCTCGCGGACCGTGGCGAAGGCATTCTCGTCGAGAGGCTTGGTGCGCACCGAAACGTAACCGTCCTGGACGGCGGTCACAGTTGCGAAGACCCAGTAGTCGAGCCCGTCACCAGCGCGGTTGAGCACGTAGGTGCACACCGGCCGCCCGGCCTCCAGGTCGTCCCACATGAGCTTGAAGACACCCGCCGGCATGTCGTCATGGCGAATGATGTTGTGCGGAGCACCGACCATCTCCTCGCGCGAGTGGCGTGCCAGGAAGAGGAAGGTCCGGTTCGCGTTGCGGATGACGCCCTTGAGGTCCGTCGTTGAGAAGAAGACGTCCTCGACGTCGAAGAGTCGTTCATTGCCCTGGATGGTTTCCACGGAGTATCCCGGTCCGGTAGAAGTGAAATCTGTGCACCGTCAAGAGTGCCACCAGCCAGTCCGACAGCGCACCTCACCCAGCGGTCACAAAGCCGTAACACGGGTAGTAAGCGGTTCATCTCACACGGGACCGTCGTCCGTCGACCCGCGGACGCGGGATGCCCATCACACAGCCTCGACACAGGAAGGTCTTGTTTGATGGCGGCATGAGCACCTCCGCCGAGACCCTCACCCGCCCTGACGGCGCCCCCGTGCGCGTTCTCGTCGTCGACGACGAGCAGATGCTGGCCGACCTCCTCGCCTCGGCATTGCGTTACGAGGGCTGGGAGGTGACGACGGCGGGCACCGGCGTCGCCGCGGTGAGGGCGGCCCAGGAGATCGAGCCGGACGTCATCGTCCTGGACATCATGCTGCCCGACTTCGATGGTCTGGAAGTCATGCGCCGCGTCCACGGGCACCAGCCGAGCGTGCCCATCCTGTTCCTCACGGCGAAGGACGCCGTGGAGGACCGGGTGGCCGGCCTGACCGCCGGCGGCGACGACTACGTGACCAAGCCCTTCTCCCTGGAGGAGGTCGTGGCCCGACTGCGGGCCCTGCTGCGCCGCTCCGGGGCCGGCGCCGAGCGGGAGGACCACATCCTGAGCGTCGGGGACCTGACCATGGACGAGGACTCCCACGAGGTGTGGCGCGGCGAGGACTCGATCCACCTGACCGCCACGGAGTTCGAGCTGCTGCGCTACCTCATGCGCAACCCGCGCCGCGTCCTGTCCAAGCCCCAGATCCTGGACCGGGTGTGGAACTACGACTTCGGCGGCCAGGCCAATATCGTCGAGCTCTACATCTCCTACCTGCGCCGCAAGATCGACAAGGGCCGCGAGCCCATGATCCACACCATGCGCGGCGTCGGGTACGTCCTCAAACCCGTGGAGCCGCCCCGCCCCGCCCCGCAGCAGGGCGCCTGAGCGCCGTGCCCGCCCGCTTCGATCCGGCGGTCCGACGGCGCAGCCTGCGCGCCCGGCTGGTCGCGGGGGTCCTCGGCCTGGTCCTCATCACCTCCGCCCTCGTGGGCGCCTTCTCCACCCTCGCGCTGCGCCACACCCTCATGGAGCGCCTCGACGAGAAGCTGGTCGCCGCCTCCGATCGCGCAGCCGCCCGCCGTCACGAGGCCGCCGACAAGAGCACCGGCGACGACGGCTGCAGGGCGGACCGGCCCGACGACTCCGGCGGGGCGGACAAGCCCGACCGCCCCGTGCCCGCGGGGCTGGACGCCCCCGGGCAGTCCACCGGCACCCTGACCATCATCTCCTCCGGCGCCGCCGGCTCCCCGACCGTCGCGGCCGGCTACATCGACTCGGGCGGCCTCTACCAGAGCCTGTCCGAGGCGGAGACGCGGGCGCTGCTGTCCCTGGAGCCCACGGGCGAGCCCGTGACCGTGACCATCTCCTCCCTCGGCGACTACCGGGTCGTGGCGAGCAGGGACTCCAAGAGCGGGGACCTCGTCGTGACGGGCCTGTCCATGGCCGGCGACAACGCCCTCGTGCGCACCCAGCTGCTCATCGAGATCATGATCGCGCTCCTGGGCGCCACCGCCGCCGCCCTGGCCGGGCGGGCGATGGTCCGCTCCTCGCTGGCGCCCCTGGAACGGGTCGCCGCCACCGCCGAGCGCGTCGCCTCCCAGCCCCTGGCCAGCGGCGAGGTGCGGATCCGCGAGCGCGTGGCGGACGCCGACCTGGACTCCTCCCAGGAGGTCGGCCAGGTGGGCGCGGCCCTCAACACGCTGCTGGGGCACGTCGAGGAGGCCCTGTCCGCCCGCCAGCGCAGCGAGACGCAGGTGCGCCAGTTCGTGGCCGACGCCTCCCACGAGCTGCGCACGCCGCTGGCCTCGATCCGCGGCTACACCGAGCTCATCCGCCGCGAGGGCGCTGACGCCGACCTGCCGGAGGAGGCCACCTACGCCCTGGAGCGCGTGCACTCCGAGTCGGTGCGGATGACGGCGCTCGTGGAGGACCTGCTGCTGCTGGCGCGACTGGACACCGGACGTGAGCTGCGCCGTGAGGAGGTGGACCTGGTCGGGCTCCTGGTGGACACAGTGGCCGATGCCCGCGCCGCCGGGCCGGACCACGACTGGCGGCTGGACCTGGACGTCCTCGAGCCCCCGGCTGACGCCACGCAGGAGGAGGCCGAGGAGTTCCTCCCCGAACCACCGCTGGTCATCGGTGACGAGGCGCGTCTGCGCCAGGTCATCGTCAACCTCCTGGCCAACGCCCGGGTCCACACGCCCGCAGGAAGCCACGTGACCACGACGCTGGCGCACGAGGGCGACGCCCTGATCGTGCGCATCCACGACGACGGCCCGGGCATCGCGTCCGATGTGCGCGACCGGCTCTTCGAGCGCTTCGCCCGCGGGGACTCCTCGCGCGAGCGGCGCACCGGTTCGACGGGCCTGGGCATGTCGATCGCCCTGGCGATCGTCCAGTCCCACGGAGGCGGCATCGAGGTCGACTCCTCCACCGCCCCCGAGGACCACGGGACTACCTTCACCGTCAGGCTCCCGGCCGCCGTCGTCGAGGAGTAGGTCTAGTGATGTAAATCACAGCCGGGAGCGGCCGTCAGTCGCGGCTGCGAGGCCCGCGCCTGTACCGGAGGCGGCCCTGATCGGTGAGGGACGCGAGCGCGGACAGCGCCAGGCAGGCGACACCGACGACGGCCACCGACCCGGAGGCGTAGGCGCCGAAGAGCTGCCAGCGCGTGTCGGGGCCGCCCAGGTTCCTCCACACCCATGTCCCCAGGCCAAGCGCTCCCAGCGTGCACACGATTCCCACTAGGGCCATGAGGACGTTGCCGACGCGCCGGTTCCACGGGCGGGGAACGCCGGCCACCGGCGTCGGCCCCGCGTCAAGCGGCTCGGACGTCTCATCGGAGTCCTCTTCGCAGGCCTCCGAGCGCGGGGCCCCCGGGGGGTTCCAGGCTCCGGCGGCCACGACGACCGCCCCCCAGGTGACAGGCACCAGGATCCCCGCCAGGACATCGGAGGGACGGTGCCACTGGCACACGAGGGTGGAGTACCCCATGGCGATGGCGAACAGGGCACCGGCCCAGGCCGACAGCGCCCTCCAGCGCTGCCCGGACAGCAGGATGAGCGCGACGGCGGCGGAGGCCGCCATGGTCGTATGGCCGGAGGGCAGGGTGTTGGCGTTGTCCCAGCGTTGGGAGATGTCGAAGTCGGGGCGCCACAGGATCTGGTACTTGAGAATCTGGGTGGACAGGTTCGCCCCCACCACGGCAACGACGGCCCACACCGCCCGGCGGTGACTGCGTCGCAGCAGCCCCACCACCAGGATCGTCACCACGAGGATGACGGCCGCCGGCATCGAGACCATGGACAGCAGGGCGCGAGCATGATCGTTCACATAGTGTGAACCGATCTCCGAGCCCTCCAGGGCCATGGCCTCAAGAACCTGGCCGGTGCGAGTGAGGACGAAGAGGAGCCACAGGCCGATCGTCGCCCCCAGGCAGGACAGAGCCAGCAGGACTCCGGACAGGCACGGGCGCCCCGGGGTGCGGGGGGTCGGCAGCTGGAAGGAGACCACCGGCAGATCCTAGGTTCTCGGGTGCACCGACCAATAGGAACACGGCCGCGATTCCTGTGCGGGACTGCTCACGGCTCCCGGGGTTGGGGACCAACAGGAGGATCGTCAGACGGCTCACCGGCAACGTTGGCGGTGCAGACGGCGGGGGAAGCGGCCATGTCCTTGAGATGGCGACCGGGCCAGTGATCCACGCCGCCGACATCGTCGACCTTATCCGCGGTGTCCTGAGCGTCTCGCGGGAAGCCGGTATCGGTCGAGTCGTCAGTGCCCTTGGCACGCTCTGCGCCGGAGGCGAGGCGGGCGCGGCGGCGCAGCCACCACAGGCGCCCCAGGATTCCGGAGACGACCGCCAGGATGATGACGACGGCGACGACGATGACCTTCATCCAGGTCTGCATGGGAGTGGGCAGCGCCTCGGCCTCCTCGGCCGCGGCGGTCGTGGGGTCCATGGGGACGCGCTCACCGGTCACCAGGAGGCGGTGGGAGTTGACGCCGTAGGGCGTGCAGGTGACGAGCGTGACCAGGTCGCGGCCGGGCACCTTGCGCAGGGAGTCGGTCTCCTCGGGCTTGACGACCGTGATGTCGGTGACCTCGTACTTGAGGGTCTGTCCCAGGGAGGAGATGTAGAAGGCGTCACCCTTCTTCACCTGAGTGAGGTTGTCGAACATCGTCGCGGTGGGCAGGCCGGTGTGGCCGGTCAGAACGGCGTGGGTGGAGGGTCCGCCGATCGGCAGACTGGTTCCGAACAGGTGCCCAACGCCATCGGCCAGGGTCCGTGTCTCGGTGCCGTGGTAGATCGGCAGGCTCACATGGATGGAGGGGACGACGATGCGAGCCATGACGGGGTCGATGTCGAGCTCGTGGAGGTAGGCCTGGTACTGGGGGGTGTCGGGGCGCTGCGACTCGAGCCAGGGGTCGAGGATCGGCGCGCTCTCCAGGTTGTTGTTGTAGGTCTCGGCGGAGGCGCGCTCCTTGGCGACGGTGTCCGGGCCGGCCGCCTCGACGGAGGCGGTGTACATCTTGGCCAGGCGCTGCTGCTCGTCGTTGTTGTGCTGGGTCGCCATGACCGGGTAGAGGAGGACGGCGACGCCGACCAGGACCAGGACCAGCGGCAGCCAGTTCAGGAAGCGCTCGCGCAACGTCCTGCGGCGGGAGGCCCGACGCGTCCCCTTGATGGACCCGGGGACCTCAGGGGCCTGAGTGGCCCTGGACTCCTCGGTTCTCGTGGCGGGTGTGTCAGGCTCGCGAGGATCGCCTCCCTGGGAGCCGGCGGGCTCGTCATCGGCCGGAGAGGTCAGTGGGGACCGGGAGAGTCGGCGGCGACGTGTTGGCGGTAGCGCTGTCACGGAGGAACCGTGCCTTTCCTTCGATGGCTGGATGTCGGCGGGGTCTCGCCCACGAGTCGGGCGGGGAGCCGTTGGGGCGGCCGCGGCCAGCGGGAGGACGGGAGGCCTGGCGCGGCGCTGCCCGCGTGGGGGAGACGAGATGCCCCGTCTCCCCCACGCAGGCGGTGATCTCAGTGCTTGGCGGCGTTGCGACGCTTGTTGACGTAGGCGACCACAGCACCACCGGCCACCAGGAAGGCACCGGCGACGGTGAGGAAGATGACGCCGTTCGCACCGGTGAGGGGCAGGCGGAAGCCTGCGTTCTTCGGCACATCGGTGACGGTCACCTCGGTCGGGGTCTTCGCCTCGGCATCAGCGGCCAGGACCCGGAAGGGGATCGGTTCGGCCTGGAGGCTGTAACCCTCGGGCGCCTTGGTCTCGACGAGGCAGTAGTAGTCGTTATTGGTCAGCTGGGTCTTCTGAGCACCGTCGACGTAGTCGTTGGCGCGCAGCGAACTGATCTCCACCACGCCCTGACCGGTGGTGGTGAAGGTGTCCTGACCGCCGATGGTCAGCGGGTTCGTGCCGGCCTTGTTGGGGTCGGCGTCCTTGAGGATGCCGCCGCCCGCGGCCTTGAGGCACTCGTAGACCTGGAACTGGGCGCCGTTGTACTTGGTCTTGTCCGCGAGGTCATCCGTACCGGTCTTGGTGACCTTCACCTTGCCGTACTTGGACAGGATGGGCTTGGTGGGCACACCGGGGACATTATTCGTGGGGTGCTCCGGGTCCCACACCATATTGGGGTTGTCGTTGGGGATGAGGCTGGCGACGTTGGAGAGAGCCCCCTCAAGGTTGACGTCCGACTCGAAGGCAGCGGTGAGGGTCACCTGAACCTTCGTCTCACCGGTGCCGGCGGTGCGGGCCTTCGCCACCTTGTCCAGCCCCGCCGGGGTCATCGTCACCGTCAGGTAGTGGTGGTCATCACCGGAAGTGGCGCTGGCCGCCACCGTCAGGGTGTAGTCGGTGTCCTTCTCCAGCTGGGTCTCGGGATTGATGATCTTAACGACCGGCTTGAGCGACCCCAGATCGGATTTGATGCGGGAGTCGAGCGGGTCGATCACCTGGTAGCGCTTGAGAGTGGCGCCATTGGCGGTGTCAACCTTCGGGATGGAGGTGGTGATGGAGTAGGTGATGTTCTGCCCGGAGCCGGCGGCCTTTTGGTCCTCGACCTTCTTGTCCACACCGTCGACCGTGTTCTTGGGGTAGACGTGGACGTCGTAGTTCCACTTGGTGGTGTCCTGCGGGTTGGTCATCGGCAGGGTGACGACGAAGTCCTCAGCCGGGATGACCTGGGCAGGGGTCCTCGTCTCGCTGACGAGGTAGGCGCCGACCTCGGTCTTATCAGCGCCGAAGAAGGCCAGGCCGTCACCGCCAGTGGTGACCGTGTGGGCGGGGCCCCCTGTGAGGGCCCGGGCCTTGGAGACGTCGCCCTTGGTCTCGGCCAGCGTCTTCCACCCGGCGTTGGTGGTGAGGTCGACGTTCAGCTTGGTGATGGTGAACTCGACGTCGGAGACCGGCTTGCACTCGGCTGTGGGATCCTCGTTGCCGGTCCCCTCCGTGACGCCGTTGGTATCGGTCTGCTCGCACTTGTGGATGGTCAGTGACGTGTTGCTGCCGTAGCCAATGGTGGGGGCATCCGGGTCGAAGAGTTGTGCCGCACCGGCCGGTACGGCGAGCGCGCCGGCGGAGAGGGCCATCGCAGCGGCGATGCTGAGGCGGCGGCGCATGGTGAGGGAGTGCATTGCTCTTATCTCCTATAGGTATGGGATGGGTGAGGGATATATGGGGTGACCCGTGCGCGACGCAGTGGAGTCGGTTTTCTCCTCGTGCTCAGGCGGCGTGCCTGGGTGAGGAAGTCTTTCTGGAGCGCAGCGCCGGCAGGGCCGCGCCGATGAGGGCCGTGATGGCGACGGCGGCATTGATCCCGATGCCGCTTCCACCGGACAGTGGCAGGCTGCCGATCTGGACGTCACGGACGGTGATCGTGTCGTCGGCCTTACTGGCCCCACTGCGCGAGACGGTCAGGGACGAGCCATTGGGAGCGGGATTGAGGAGCTCGATGCCGGACTGCGTCACCTTGAAGCGAACGGGCCTGGCCATGAGCTGGTGCCCGGCCGGGGCCTTGGTCTCCACCAGCCAGTACTCGCGGTTGATGGCCAGTGCCGTCGTGGTGAAGGTTCCGGTCCCCTTGCCGCCGGTGAAGGTGACGCCGCCGTCCAGGGGCATGGCGTCCCAGGCGGAGGGGTTCTTCGGATAGATGGCGAAGGCCGCGTCGTCCAGCGGTCCTTGGCTGCCGGTCTTGACGATGGACAGGACGCGCTTATCGGCATCGGGTGAGGCATTGGTGCAGGCCACGTCGTGATCCGGGCGGGTGTCGGAGTCCTTGCCCGCCTCGGGGACGACCCTGTTGTAGAGGCCATGGCCGGGAACGAGCCGGCCGTTCTCCACGGAGCAGGACAGAAGGTTTTCGCTGTAGCCGGCCGCCGACGGGTCGATCTTGACGCTGAAGGTCACTGTGTAGCGGATCCGCATTCCCGAGGAGAGGTTCTCGTTGTCGGACAGCCGGTAGGAACCGTCGGCCTGCGGGGTGACCAAGCGGGTCGGCCCCGTCTCCCGCTGAACCTTGACAGCGGTGGGCGTCAGCCCGGGGGCGAAGGACGGGGCGTCGTTGATGGGGCCGGTGGCCGCGGTCAGTGAGCCCTCATTGACGACGCTCACGGTGTAGACGACGTCGAAGGTGGAGCCGTTGCCGGCTTGGACGGCGACCTCCTTGGAGAATTTCAGCGTGCCGGAGGTCGACAGGCAGGCCTGGTTGTTCTCCTCGCCGTCGGTGTCACCCTCCATGGCGAGGGTGCTGATCAGCCCGGAAGGACTGCCGTCGGCGCGCAGGTGGCCGCACTGGAAGTCGGACTCGGAGAAGCCCGGTGCGTTCTCGCGAACTGTGAAGGTCACCTGGACGGTGAAGGTGCGTCTGCCTCCCTCACCTCCGGCTCGAGGGGCAGCGGCAAGGGTCTCGCCGGCGCCGGCCCGGGCGAGGGTGATCGGGCCGTCGAGGGTCCCGGTGCCGGCGTTCACCCCGGGGATGGTGACGCCCTGGGCGTCGGTGCCCTTCTCCAGCACCCGCACCTTGCTCAGGTAGGCGCCCATGGGCATCTGCGGGGTGTCAGTGAGGTCGGCGGCCACCGGGCCAGCGGCCAGTGAGGTGTTGGAGACCGTCACCGAGTAGCTGGCAGTGAAGGTGCCGTCGGCGTTGCGGACCACGTCGAGCGGGGTCTTGGAGGCCTTGAACCGGGGGTCGGGGGGCAGGCTGCCGCAGGCGGCCGCCTCCTTGGTCTGCTCGTCTCCCTTCGTGGTCACCGAGGCCTTGTTGTAGACGGCCTTGCCCTGGTCCGCCGCAGAGGGCCGGCAGGTCCCCTGGATGCCGGGCAGTCCGACGTCGGGGCCGGAGACGTTGAGCACGACCGTGTAGGTGTGCTTCTGACCCGCAGGCAGCGTGACTCCGGTCTTGGCGTAGGGAACGCCCGCCTCGGACGTCTCGGTGCCGGTGATGGCGTCTCCGGAGACGCTGACCTTGTGGACCGTGACGCCGTCGGGAAGCTGCCAGGCGTCGTTGAGGTCATAGGTGAGCGCAGCCTCGGCCGAGGGGTTGGTGACCGTGATCGTGTAGATCTGGTCGAAGGTGGTCCTGCCATCAACCTTCTCAGCGCTCTTGTCGACCTTGGTGAAGGTCTTGGCGATACCGGCGTGGGGGACGACGGAGTCGACGACCTTGACCCGGACACCACCCTGTGCGGAGTCGGGCACCGTGAAGGTGACGCCCCCGGCGTTGCCCTGTGTCGGGGCGATGCCGGTCGAGGCGACCTCGGTCTCTGTGCTGTCCTTGATGGTCACCACCTGGAAGGCGGCCGAGTCCTTCCAGCTGACCGAGCCACCGGCGGTCGAGTCGGGTTGCTTGAGTCCCTTGGCGTCATGGGCGTCCTCGGTGATGGTGCAGGTGGCCCCCACGCTCTGGACGGGCAGGTCCACGGCATTGCCCGTGGCGTCCACCGAGATCCTTCCGGTGGAGGTGCCCTGACCGTCAGGTCCCGGTGTGCAGGTGTAGGACAGCCAGTAGGAGCCGGCCGTCGCGGCATCGGAGGCGCCGTCGACGATCTTGGCCGCGCTGACCGGGGTCTGAACGGGCTTGTTGTGGTGGTGGACGGTGCAGGTGACGTTGCCGCCCTCGGGCAGCACGAGCTGCCCATCACCGTTGACCGGGACATCAGAGCCGTCACCGTCGGTGCACGTCCAGGGGCCGTTCTGCGCGTAGCCCGCCGGCCCGGAGCCCACACTCAGCGCGTATGTACCGCCGGCGGTGCTGATCCCAGTGACCTGCTCGGCGCCGCCGGCTCCGGTGATGGTCTTCTGCCCGAAGAGTCCGGAGGCCGCGGGCGTGGCCGACAGGGTCCATTCGTTGGGATCGGCAGTGCCGGAGTCGACGACGTTGACAAGGGTCAGGCGCCCGGGCGCGATGACATACTCGTTGTGCCAGACGCACTTGATGGCCGTTTCATCCCGGTGCTCGGCGAACTGGGGCTCGGCCAGACGGAGGGTCTGTTGCTGAAGGTCGACCGAGTCGGACTGATCCAGGAGAGTGACCCCGTCGCGGCGCAGCAGCGGAGTCCCCTGGGTGCCGACGGTGCAGGTGACCCCCCGCAGGAACCATCCAGTTCTGAGGACCTCTCCGGCCATTCTGTCGACGGCGCCCTGCGGTGAGGCCTCAGCCTCCTGAACAGTGGCGGCGTCGTTGGGGGCCAACAGGGCGTAGGTGGAGGGGTCGACCGCCTCGTCGTCCCAGGTGGGGGTCAGGGCGTTGGGGGTTCCCCAGCTCCCTGCCCCGTAGGTTCCCGATGGGGATGCATTGACATAGTTGAATGAGGGAATCGTCAACGATCCTCGGTTCGATGGATCCGCGGTGACATCGTTGGCGAAGGTGACCGGACGCTCCTGCTCCAGGGAACCGTAGAGGCACCCGTAGGAGTTGGCCCGCTCGCGAGTGACAAAGCGTTCCTCGAGTCCTGCGGACTCCGCCCTGGACAACTGGGACTGACAGTTGTCGGAGCTCCCGTTGTTGACGAAGCCCCAGAGCTTCAGCTTGTACCTGATACCGGTGTTCGGGTCGGTCCAGGCGGTGTCCGAGCGGTCGGACTTGATGTCGAGGATGTCATCCGCGCAGCTGTGCCCGTTCTTGTCCGTGTAGCTCTGGTTCATGTATCCGTCGAACCGCACTAGACGGCTATTCTGGTACATATAGACGTAGTCGCCACCATAAGACCCAACATTCCCCTCGGGGTCATAGGCGTAAGAAGTTTGTACCCCCTTCACCTCCTTGCCATATTCTCCAATGATCAGCTTGCCGTCGGAATCGATTTTTCCGGTACAGCTGTTGGCCGTATCTTTTTCCACCCAGGGGAAGTTCGCCTCGATCGTTCCGGCCGTCCGGACATGAAAGCTCCCGTAGTAGAACGCCTCCGGCCTGACCGGATTAGTGACCTCGCTGATATCGGAGTAGACGGGACGATTGACATGTCTCATCGTCCCGACAAGAAACACCTGGCCGACTTTGACGGACGTGGCGCTGGAGGGCTGGAAGCCCAGGGAGGACTGGCTACCCGAGGAAGGCCCGCCCTCGTAGTCCGGGCACCCGCCGCGTCCCTTCCGCCCGTAGCCGACAGCGGCATAGACTCCGCTGCCCCCTTTGACGACGTCGGTGGAGTAGTCGCCGCCGGCGGGCGAGTAGCGGATGCAGGAGCGACTGGAGCCCCACTCCCACGGGAGTGCCGAGCGCTCGGAGGCACCGTCCCTATCGGTAATAGGGTCGACTCCCTCGGTATTGCGCACGTGGGAGATCTGCACTGAGGTGCCCCCCAGTGGAACGTCCAGGTCGACGGTGGCGGCGCCCGCGGGAGGGGTCGCCCACGGGAGCGACACTATGGTCACCAGGACGATGGCCAGAGAACCGACCACCGCAAAGGATCTGCGCAGAAGTCCTTGGCGCCCACACCGCGGACGAATTGATGACAGGGACATGCCGATGGATTCCGATCACGAGGAACAGGGGCGCGGGGAGCGCACGACAAACTTGACTGCCGAGAAATGTAGAACTCTCACAGCCGTCCCGACACCTGAGAAGCCCCTCAGGAAACAACAATCGCGCATCATTGCGCGACACAACCACTTTCCTCCGAAATGCCGCCGATCAACCCGCGTCACAGTTGCGCATCATTGATGATGGGGAGGTCACGATAATTAAGAAGAGGCGGCGAACATAAACCGTCGGTCTCAAAAAAGAGTTTACCTACCGCACACTCACCGGAGGCCGATGTCTTTTTGATCTTCTTTCGGCGTGAAATTCTCAGCCGATAGTGAGGAAGCCCGCGGTAATAAGGTGTCGGGTCGCCTCAACCATCTCCGCCCGCAGTCCGATGGCGTCCTCCCCGGTCAGTGCGACGACCGCGGAGGCGATCTGGCCCACGCTCAGCTCGCCGTCAGCGA
>ERZ773070.1279-NODE-1279-length-15825-cov-5.820545_pt1 | contig 15825 bp, 10 predicted proteins | sample MGYA00580618_ERZ773070 | MGnify/ENA primary metagenome ERZ773070 (study PRJEB29015, sample SAMEA2738023) | human oral metagenome | biome: human oral; feature: human-associated habitat; material: dental | place: China | collected 2019 ... | reverse complement strand
CCCCAAGCGCCGCACGGGCTGCTGCGGCGCCCGCGCCGCAGGCCAAGGCGCCCGCTCAGCCAGCCGCGCCGGCCCAGCGCCCCGCCAGCGGCAAGGTGGCGCCGCCCGCGCCGCTTTCGCTGACGGCTTCGCGCGCGGCGGCCAATCAGGCAGTGCGCGTGCGCTCGCAATTGCTGGACCGTCTGGTCAATCAGGCCGGCGAGGTGATGACCTCCCGCGTGCGGCTGGAAGCGGCGCTGGGCCTGTTACGCAACTCGCTGGGCGACCTCACCGGCAACCTCGACCGCCTGCGCCAGCAGCTGCGCGACGTGGAGCTGCAAGCCGAAACCCAGATGCAGTCGCGCCTGGCGCTCACCAAGGACGCCCAGCAGAACTTCGACCCGCTGGAGTTCGACCGTTTCACCCGCATGCAGGAACTCACCCGCATGATGGCCGAGTCCGTGAACGACGTGGCCACCGTGCAGCGCACCTTGCAGCGCGCGCTCGACGCCAGCGAAGACGATCTTGTGGCGCAGGCGCGCCAGTCGCGCGAACTCCAGCGCGATCTGCTGCGCACGCGCATGGTGGAGTTCGAAAGCATCTCCGAGCGCCTGTACCGCGTGGTGCGCCAGGCCGCCAAGGAAACCGGCAAGTCCGTCAAGCTCGAAATCACCGGCGGCTCCATTGAAATGGACCGCGGCATTCTGGATCGCATGACGCCCGCCTTCGAGCACCTCTTGCGCAACTGCGTGGTGCACGGCATCGAGCAGGCCGCCGTGCGCGCCAGCCGGGGCAAGGAAGCCACCGGCACCATCTCCATTGACGTGAGCCAGTCCGGCAACGACGTGTCCGTGGCCTTCCACGACGACGGCGGCGGGCTGGATGCCGCGCGCATCTGCGCCCGCGCCGTCGAGCGCGGCCTCATCAAGGCCGGCCAGCAGCTCAGCAACGAGGAAATCGCCAGCCTCATCTTCGCGCCCGGCTTTACCACCATGTCGCAGGTCACGGAGCTGGCGGGCCGTGGCGTGGGCATGGACGTGGTCCGCACCGAAATCCAGGCGCTGGGCGGCCGCATCGAAACCACCTTCACCGAAGGCAAAGGCTCCACCTTCCGCCTCGTCATGCCGCTGACCACCGCCGTCACCCACGTGGTGATGGTGCGGGCGGGGGCGCTGTCCATTGGCGTGCCTTCCAACCAGGTGGACATCATTCACCGCGCCGGCCCTGAAGTGCTCCAGCAGGCCTACGAAAACGGCACTTTCATGCACGAAGGCCAGGCGCTGCACTTCTATTGGGCAGGCGCGCTGCTGCAAAACTCTCCGCGCAGCACCGAGCCGCCTTCGCGCAGCACGCCCGTGGTCATCTTCCGAAGCGCCGACCAGCGCATTGCCGTGCACGTGGACGAAGTGCTGGGCAACCAGGAAGTGGTTGTGAAGGGCCTGGGGCGCCAGCTATCGCGCCTGCCCGGCCTGGTGGCCGTTACCGCGCTGGCTTCCGGCGCCGTGGCGCTCATCTACAACCTCGTGGCGCTGGCCACGGTGTACGGCGCGCAGGCCAAGGCTTTCAGCGCAAAGGGCGCAAAGGGCAGCGAAGACAAGAAGGCGGCCGCCGCGCAGTCCGGCATTCCGCTCGTGCTGGTGGTGGACGACTCCATCACCGTGCGCCGCGTCACCCAGCGCCTGCTCCAGCGCGAAGGCTACCGCGTCGCCCTCGCGGCCGACGGCCTGCAAGGGCTGGAGCGCCTGCGCGAAGAACGCCCGGCCGTGGTGCTCTCCGACATCGAGATGCCGCGCATGGACGGCTTTGACTTCGTGCGCAACATCCGCGCCGACGCCAGCCTGAAAGACCTGCCGGTCATCATGATCACCTCGCGCATCGCCGAAAAGCACCGCGATCACGCCGAAGAGCTGGGCGTGAACCACTACCTGGGCAAGCCCTATTCGGAAGACGACCTGCTGCACCTCATCAAGGAATACGCCTTGGTGACAACGCCCGCCGAGGGCGCTTGACTGCGGGCCGCCCGCAGCCCGCGCGAAGGCAGGCCCATCCGTGCGATGGGCCTGTTTTTTTATGGCCTTGCCAGGGCATGCCTCTGGCTCCGGGGCCTGTCTGCGGCTAGCCCCGTGGGGCAGGAAGGCGGCTTTGGGCGGCTGGCGGAGCAGGGTAGGGCGGGGCAAAAAATGAAGCGCACTTCAAAGCCGCCTTGCGCTTCCTCCTGAATCACCGCGCCCGCGTCTTGAGGCGCGGGCGCGGTTGATGTGGGTGGAGCGGGCCTTTAGACGGATCCATTTCGCCGGGTTGGATCAAAAACAGGAGCGAATAGAAGGGGCAAGAATGCCGTCCTGCGCAATATCTACTAGGACATCATGCTATTGATAAAGGAGCTAAACAAGGCTTTGCCAGCCAGGGCTGAAGCCGCGCGGGCGCGGAGCCTGAGAACCGGTTCAGAGACGGCTGCCCCCAAGGCCGGGTTTTCATGCTTTGCCTCCGGGAGCGGAGCCGTTTTTCGCGGCTTGCGTCCGGCGCTTTTCCGGGAGCATCCAGCGTTTGCGTTCGCGCTGACGCGTCTGGCAATTCCGCTATCCTTTGCCTTCTGTTTCAACTGCTGCATGACCCACCGTGCCTGACCCACATTCAGCGCCTCACGCGGCCCGCGCGCATGAGCGCCCAGGGCGTTCTGAAGACAAGCGGAGTTTTTTCCGCCGGCTCATTGAATTTCTGAATCCGGGCGTGGATTCGACGCATGAGCTGATCGATGCGCTGGCCGAGGCCGAGGACAAGCAGCTGATTGACGCCGACAGCCGCGTGATGCTCGAAGGCGTGCTGCGCCTGGCGGAGATGACGGCCAAGGAGGTGATGGTGCCCACGCCGCGCATGGACATGCTCGACATTGACGCGCCTTACGAAGCGCTGCTGCGCACGGTGATTGACACGGCGCATTCGCGCTTTCCCGTCTATCAGGGCGAGCGCGAGAACGTCACCGGCATCCTGATGGCCAAGGACTTGCTCAAATTGCAGCGCGCGCCCGAGCTGAGCGTGCGCACGCTGGTGCGCCCGGCCATGTTCGTGCCCGAGAGCAAGGGGCTGAACGATCTGCTGCGCGCTTTTCGCATCAACCGCAATCACATGGCCATCGTGGTGGACGAGTTTGGCCGCATGGCGGGGCTGATCACGATTGAAGACGTGCTGGAGCAGATCGTGGGCGAAATCGAGGACGAGTTCGACGACGAGGCTGAAACGGGCGACATCTTCGCGCTGGCCGATGGCACCTGGCGCGTGGCCGGGCACACGCCGCTGGAGAAGGTGAACGAGGCCTTTGGCGTGCATCTGGGCACGGTGGCGGACGCAGACTTGCCCGTGGCCTTTGACACCATCGGCGGCCTGGTGGCGCATGAAATGGGCCGCGTGCCCGTGCGCGGCGAGCAGTGCACGCTGGGCGGGCTGCAATTGCGCGTGCTGCTGACCAAGGGCGGCGCAGTGCGCTGGTTTCGCGTGCTGCCGCCAGCGCGCCCTGCATTGAAGGATGAGGCGTCATGAGTGCTTTTTTTCCCCGCGCGTGGGCGCTTTCTGGCGGCCTGGCCGTGCTGGCCGGGCTGACGCAAGCCGTGGCGCTGGCCGATCCGCTGGGCGGCCAGCCCCACTGGTGGCTGCAAATGCTGGGCCTGGGGGCGCTGGCGGCGCTGCTGGCGCGCGTGGCGCTGCGCCTGGCCGTGCAGGCCCCACGGCAGGCCACCAACCGCATGACGGCGCGCATGGCGCAGCCGCCCGCTGGCGCCCGTCCGGCCGTGCGCTTTGGCGCGGGCTTTGCGCTGGGCTGGCTGTTCGCGCTGGGCTGGCTGACGGGCACGTTCTGGTGGCTGTTCATTTCCATGCACACCTACGGCGGGCTGGCCGCGCCGCTGGCGGTGCTGGCGGTGCTGGCGCTGGCGGGTTTTCTGGCGCTGTATTACGGCGCAGCGGCGGGTCTGTTCGTGGCCTGCATGCCCCTTGCGCACGAGAAAGAGCGCGAGAAGGAAGATGACAACGCGCCAGGCGCGCCGCCGCGCATCAAGGCGCTGCGCGCGGCGCTGCTGTTTGCCGCGCTGTGGACGCTGGCGGAGCTGGCGCGCGGCACGCTGCTGACGGGCTTTCCGTGGGGCGCGGGCGGCTATGCGCATGTGGACGGGCCTTTCGCGCCGCTGGCGCGCTGGGTGGGCGTGTATGGCATTGGCTTCGTGGCCGCCTGGCTCATGGCCTTCATCGCCCTGTATGCCATGCAAAAGCACGACGGCGAAGAAGCCACGCAAGTGGCCCTGCTGGTGCTGGGGCTGGTGTCGTGGACGTGGTGGCTCAACCAGGAATCGCAAACCGCCACGGCCAACCCCCTGCCGCCCATGCAGGTGGCGCTGCTGCAAGGCAACATTCCGCAAGATGAAAAGTTCGTGCCCGGCACGGGCGTGATTGACGCGCTGCGCTGGTACGGGCAAGAGCTGCGCGAGGCCCGCGCCACCCTGGTCATCGCGCCCGAAACCGCCATTCCCGTGCTGCCGCAGCAGCTGCCCGACGGCTACTGGCAGGGCCTGCTGCGGCGTTACGGCGCAGCGCGCGAAGGCCAGAGCGCGCAAGCCGCCCTCATCGGCGTGCCGCTGGGCAACGCCAGCGAGGGCTACACCAACTCCGTCATGGGCCTGGCGCCCGGCCAAAGCGCGGCCTACCGCTATGACAAGCACCACCTGGTGCCCTTTGGCGAATTCATTCCGCCGCTGTTCAAGTGGTTTGTGCAGCTGATGAACATTCCGCTGGGCGACTTCAACCGGGGCGCGCTGGCGCAGCCCTCTTTCGCCTGGCAAGCGCAGCGCCTGGCGCCCAACATCTGCTACGAAGACTTGTTTGGCGAAGAGCTGGCCGCCCGCTTTGGCGACCCGGCAGCCGCGCCCACCGCCTTTGTGAACCTGAGCAACATCGGCTGGTTTGGCGACGGCGTGGCCATCGACCAGCACCTGGCCATCAGCCGCATGCGCGCGCGCGAATTCGAGCGCCCCATGCTGCGCGCCACCAACACGGGCGCCACCGCCATCATCAACGCGCACGGCCAGGTCACGCACCTGCAGCCGCGCACCACGCGCGGCGTGCTCACGGGCGAATTCGAGGGCCATACCCACCTCACCCCTTACGCCGTCTGGACAGCCCGGTGGCGCTTGTGGCCCCTGTGGGCCGCCTGCGCGGCGCTGGCGCTGCTGTGCGCCAGCTGGCGCAAGCGGCATGGGCGCTGATTCGCTCCTGAATCCATAGCGTGATGTCCTAGTGGAAAGTGCGCAAGACGCACTTTCATGCCCCTTGAATTTGCTCCTTTTTCTGGATTGAAAAGAGCCTGCTTCCGGCCAGGGCGTAGCGCCCGGCCCCTGCGCGAAAACCATGTTCACCACTGAATTTCTGGATGTCCCCGCCTTGCGCGCCGTGCAGGGGCGGGTGCGGCTGCCTGGCTCCAAGAGCATTTCCAACCGCGTGCTGCTGCTGGCGGCCTTGAGCGAGGGCGCGACGCGGGTGCGCGGCCTGCTCGATAGCGACGATACGCGGGTGATGTTGCAGGCGCTGGCGCAGATGGGCTGCGGGGTGCGCCGCGCCGATGGCCGGGCTGATGAGGTGCTGATTGAGGGGCTGGGCGGGCGCGCGCCGGCGTCGCCCACGCGGCTTTTTTTGGGCAATGCGGGCACGGCGATGCGGCCGCTGACGGCGGCGCTGGCGCTGCTGGGCGGCGAGCATGAGCTGTCGGGCGTGGCGCGCATGCACGAGCGGCCTATTGGCGATTTGGTGGCGGCGCTGCGGCGGCTGGGCTGCCGCATCGAGGAGCTGGGGCAGCCGGGTTTTCCGCCGCTGCGCATTGCCGAAGCGGCGGGCGTGCCGCCGCTGGCGCTGGATGCGCCGGTGCGGGTGCGCGGCGATGTTTCCAGCCAGTTTCTGACGGCGCTGCTGTTGGCGCTGCCGCTGGCCGCGCGTGAGCGCGAGGTGACGGTGCAGGTGGAGGGCGAGCTGATTTCGCGGCCTTACATCCACATCACGCTGGCGCTGCTGGAGCGCTTTGGCGTGGCGGTGCAGCGGCAGGGGTGGGAGCGTTTTGTCATTCCCGAAGGCAGCCGCTATCAGTCGCCGGGTGAAGTGCTGGTGGAAGCGGATGCGTCTTCGGCCAGTTATTTCATTGCGGCGGGGGCGCTGTCGGCGCCGGAGGGCGGCGAGGGGCTTGTGATTGAAGGGCTGGGGCTGGATGCGGTGCAGGGCGATATTCGCTTTGTGGAGGCGGCCCGCCTGATGGGCGCGGATGTGCAGGGCGGCAGCGGCTGGCTGCGCGCACGGCGCGGGGCCTGGCCGCTGAAGGCGGTTGATCTGGACTGCAACCACATTCCCGATGCGGCGATGACGTTGGCGATGATGGCGCTGTATGCCGATGGCCCCAGTACGCTGCGCAACATTGCGAGCTGGCGCGTGAAGGAAACCGACCGCATTGCCGCCATGACGGCCGAGCTGCGCAAGCTGGGCGCGGCGGTGGAGGAGGGGGCCGATTTCATCCGCATCACGCCCCCGGCGCTGGCGGGCGGCTGGCGCGCGGCGAGCATTTGCACTTATGACGATCACCGCATGGCCATGTGCGCGAGCCTGGCGGCTTTCAACCCCGCCGCGCTGCCCGTGCGCGTGCAAGACCCGAAGTGCGTGGCCAAGACGTTTCCGGACTATTTCGAGACGCTGTTTGCCGCCGCGCGGCCCGCACGCGCCGTGCCCGTGATTTGCATAGACGGCCCCACGGCTTCCGGCAAGGGCACGCTGGCGGCGGCGCTGGCGGCGCGGCTGGGCTGGCATTACCTGGACTCTGGCGCGCTGTATCGCGCCACGGCGCTGGCCGCGCGCCAGGCCGGCGTGGCGCTGGATGACGAGGCGGCGCTGGCCCGCCTGGCCGCCGCGCTGCCCTTGCGCTTTGAAGCGGGCCGCGTTTGGCTGGACGGGCGCGATGTGAGCGAAGCCCTGCGCAGCGAGCAAACGGGCATGGATGCCTCGGCCCTGGCGCCGCTGCCTGCCGTGCGCGCCGCCTTGCTTCACTTGCAGCGCAGCATGGCCCGCTTGCCGGGGCTGGTGGCCGACGGGCGCGACATGGGCACGGTGGTGTTTGCCGATGCGCCGCTGAAAGTTTTTCTCACGGCCAGCGCCGAAACGCGGGCCGAGCGCCGCTACAAGCAATTGGCCGCAAAGGGAATTTCGGCTAACATCGCCCGCCTTCGCGACGACCTTCAGGCGCGCGACGCGCGGGATGCCTCCCGCGCCGCCGCGCCGCTCAAAGCCGCGCAAGACGCCCTGGCGCTGGACAACTCCTGCTTGAGCATCGAGCAATCGGTGCAGCAGGTGCTGGACTGGTGGCAGGGCAGGCAGCCTTTCTAGCCCCGCAAGGCCGGCAAGGCCGCCGCAAGCTCCGCTGGCGCTGCAAGGCGCTGGCGGTTTTTTTCAACCTCAACCTCTTGCGGGCCAGCCCGCAAACCCGGACGCAGCGCGCTTTTTCCAGCGCTGCCGCGTCCAAGAAAGCATCTTTAATGTCTGAATCTTTTGCCGCCCTGTTTGAAGAGTCGCTCCAGCGCACCGAAATGCGCTCTGGCGAAGTCATCACCGCCGAAGTCGTGCGCGTGGAGCACAACTTCGTGGTCGTGAACGCCGGTTTGAAGTCAGAGGCCTACGTGCCGATTGACGAATTCAAGAACGATCAGGGCGAAGTTGAAGTGCAGCCGGGCGACTTTGTCTCGGTGGCCATTGGCTCCATCGAAAACGGCTATGGCGACACCATCCTCAGCCGCGACACCGCCAAGCGCCTGGCCTCCTGGCTGGCGCTGGAACAGGCGCTTGAATCGGGCGACTTCGTCACCGGCACCACCACGGGCAAGGTCAAGGGCGGCCTTACCGTCATGGTCAATGGCATCCGCGCCTTCCTGCCCGGCTCGCTGATTGACACGCGCCCCACCAAGGACCTCACTCCGTATGAAAACAAGACGATGGAGTTCAAGGTCATCAAGCTCGACCGTAAACGCAACAACGTAGTGCTCAGCCGCCGCGCCGTGGTGGAAGCCAGCATGGGCGAAGACCGCGCCAAGCTGCTCGAAACCCTGAAGGAAGGCGCCATCGTGCAAGGCGTGGTCAAGAACATCACCGAATACGGCGCGTTCGTTGACCTGGGCGGCATTGACGGCCTGCTGCACATCACCGACATGGCCTGGCGCCGCGTGCGCCACCCCAGCGAAGTGGTGCAGGCCGGCCAGGAAATCACCGCCAAGATTCTCAAGTTCGACACCGAGAAAAACCGCGTCTCGCTGGGCATCAAGCAAATGGGCGACGACCCGTGGCTGGGCGTGGCGCGCCGCTACCCCGCCGGCACCCGCATGTTTGGCCGGGTGACCAACATTGCCGACTACGGCGCGTTCGTGGAGCTGGAGCCGGGCATCGAGGGCCTGGTTCACGTCTCCGAAATGGACTGGACCAACAAGAACGTGGCGCCCGGCAAGGTGGTCAGCCTGGGCGAAGAAGCCGAAGTCATGGTGCTTGAAATCGACGAAGACAAGCGCCGCATCAGCCTAGGCATGAAGCAGTGCAAGCCCAACCCCTGGCAGGAATTTGCGCAGAACACCAAGCGCGGCGACCGTGTCAAAGGCCCTGTCAAGTCCATCACCGACTTTGGCGTGTTCGTTGGCTTGTCTTCCGGCATTGATGGCCTTGTGCACCTGTCCGACCTTTCCTGGAACGAGCCGGGCGAAACCGCCGTGCGCAACTACAAGAAAGGCCAGGAAGTGGAAGCCATCGTGCTGGCCGTGGATGTGGAGCGCGAGCGCATCTCCCTGGGCATCAAGCAGCTTGACCAGGACCCCTTCACCACCTTCGTTTCCGTGAACGAAAAAGGCCAGACCGTCACCGGCAAGGTCAAGAGCGTGGACGCCAAGGGCGCTGAAATCGAACTGGGCGAAGACGTGACCGGCTACCTGCGCGCCAGCGAAATCAGCCGCGACCGCGTGGACGACGCCACCACCGTGCTGAAAGTGGGCGACGAAGTCACCGCCGTGGTGACCAACATCGACCGCAAGAATCGCAGCATCCAGCTGTCCGTCAAGGCCAAAGACGCGGCCGACCAGCAGGAAGCCCTGGCCAGCCTGAACCAGGACGCAGGCCACGCCGGCACCACCAGCCTGGGCGCCTTGCTGCGCGCCAAGCTCGACAGCGATAAGTCCTGACCGGCACGGACCGCTGCCCCGCCGCCGCCTGCTGGCGCCGCCATGCCCTCCGGGCGTGGCAGCTGCCCAGGCGGCGGTTTTCCATTCAGACATGCCGCAACAACAACCAGAAAAACGCCACCATGACCCGCTCCGATCTTATTGAACTGCTGGCCGAGCGCTTTCCCCGGCTCACCCAGAAAGACGCGGATGCCGCCGCTCGCGCCTTGCTGCAAGCCATGAGCGACGCCCTGGAACAGGGCCAGCGCATCGAAATTCGCGGCTTTGGCAGCTTTGGCGTGACGCGCCGCAACCCGCGCCTGGGCCGCAACCCCCGCACTGGCCAGAGCGTTGCCATTCCCGAACGCAGGGTGCCCCACTTCAAGCCCGGCAAAGCCTTGCGCAACGCAGTGGATGCCAGCCGCTCCTGATTGCCGGGTTTTCAAAACCTGCCTTCAAATCAAGCCAAGCACTTAACCAAGCGCCGAATGCAGGCAATCTTGACGGCTGCATTCAGTTGGGTGCCACACGCTGACCTCATCTGTCTCTGCCCAGTTGGGCCAAAGTCCTCTCCTCCTGCGCTTGTTAGTACCCTGGAGCCATGCGCTGCTCATGGCGTTTGATCACGTGCGTTCCAGTTGAACATTGCCATTCCCGCACGCATCGCCGCCATTGGCAAGATGGCCTGCAAGCGTTCAAGGCGCAATGAACAGGTTGGTCTGCAACGCCCCGACTTCCCCTGTTTTTGGATGCGGGCTGAATGCACCATGTCGCGCTAACGTCGGCGGCAGAAATAGCTTAGTTTTTAATGGTCATAACCAATGGTACAGCGGCCTTGTTTAAATGACGAAGAAAGATTTCCGGAAGCCTGGAAATGATTTCGCCCAAATCCTTATCTAAACTCGCCGTCATTGATGGCTTTGATTTTACACAGGCGAGAAAGATAGAAAATCGCACTGCGAAGCACTGATTCGCAATGGCGATCAGCAATACCAACGCCTAATCAGAAAATAAACAACAACGCTCTCGTATCTCATCAGCCTTGCCGACTTTGCCCGCCAAAATCCCGCGCGCAGCCGACGGCGTAATGACATCATAAGACACCCGCTCCACCTTCATCTCCGGCCGTGTAAAACAGGCGTGATCGCCCTAAATGTGTAGGCGGGTTTGGTTGATTTGGTTCTCCTTTTTGTACACATGCCCCTTCACAAAGAAGGGGCGGATTAGCTGACTAATCTAACTACTTTAGTTTCAATCCGCGCTCGGTTAAGCGCGAAAAGTTTTCAGACGACGTGTTATGCTCGAACTTGTCGGCGTAGTGCTTCAACAGCTTTTGATACGGCATCAGGTTTTGGTTCTTGGTTTGCCCAATCACTCCAAAATTGCCGCGTTGCGCTTTCAGGAGCTATTGTAGGTTTATCAAGTTTAATTCTTGTAGGAAGTAAAATTGAATCTCCTAATAGCAATGCTTCACCTAAATCAAGCAATGGCAAAATATCTGTAATTCCTACCATTGATTCAGGTAACAACCGTTTCACAACACTTTGATCTTGATCATTTGTTAAGCGAAGAACCAAGAAATTATTGCACTGGCTAAGGATTGTCCGGCTAACATCTGAAGGGCGTTGGCTAACAACTAATAAAGATACGCCGTATTTTCTACCTTCTTTTGCAATGCGTTCAAAGGCTTCTAATGCTCGTTTTTCTGCTGCCTCTGCTGCATCACGAACTGGGAGATATAAATGCGCTTCATCGCAAACAATCGTTAATGGGTGTCGTGCATCTTTATCCATCCAGAATTGAATGTTATATAACAAGCGAGCAAGAACACCTGTAATAATTGGCAATACATCTGATGGAACTTCAGAGAAATCAATGATTTTAATGCCCCTTTGGCTCTCTGAAACAGCAAACAGTTTCATCAACATATTTTCTAGCCAACCGTAGGCATTACATTCTTCAGGAGGCTGAAACATAAACCCACAACGTCTATCATCAATTTTGGCTTTCAGACGACCTATGAATCTAGTTAATCTACCGTTCCAATCACCTTTTACCTCTCCTCTTGCTCCTTGCTTCATACCAGTATCATCTCTATTTAGATACTCCAGCAAAGAACTAATGTTATATGGAATCGGTGAGTCAACTGTAAATGTCTCAAGAACTTCCGTTTTTCCTTCACTTTGTAAGGTCTGTTCTTTTAAAGTACGGACATGTTCGGTAAACCTTGCTGCCTGATTTGGTGCATTATCATCACTACGATCAAGAATCAAAGCCAGCATTTCTTCTCTATTTAACAACCAGTAGGGTATAAACAAGCTTTTCGGATTTGAACCGTCTAAATCACCCGGCCCTGCAATATGATATTGCTGTGCAATTGGTTTGTCTCCTTCGCACAAAGTTGAGTATTCTCCGTGCATATCGAACACAATAAGATTAGCCGACTTTAATGCGGCTGCTCTTTCTAGAATCAAAGCAACAGACCAGCTTTTACCAGAGCCGGTACTGCCTAAAATAGCGGCATGCCGTTGAAAGAACTTATCGCCATTTGCCACAGCTACTGCCGTTTCATCAGCCATAAAATGACCTAATGTCAATCGCTCATTTTCTGCTACATTGGCTGATAGCAGATTCATAAATAATTGCAGATTGCTGCCACTGAGATGAAAGCAAGTTTTATCAATTTGAGGAAAGCAATCTGCTCCTCGTTTAAATGTATTGCTCAAGCTGCCATCAACTGTTCTATAAGTCCCAATCAAAACAGCTCTAATAAAATCATCTTGGCTTTCTCCTAACGGAATTGAACCGTCATCAGATGTGTCATCCAAAAGTAATTTTTCACTAATCGATCGCGTTACCCGTTCAATGATTCCAATAAGGAACTCATTAGCTGTTCTACCATTGATTGCAATCAAATTACCAACAGCAATACTAGTCATTTGTCCATGCTCTTCGACAGAAATCAAAACCCGACTTGTATCTACCGTTACCACTCTTCCGAGCTGATCTTTAGCGTCAAAATTTAATTTTTTAATTTCCATTTTCCAAAACCTCTTTCACAAAATATTCAATATCCCACCAGTCAACATTAGAAATAATCTCTTCTCCCGAGTTACTAATAACAGCGGTGCCTTGTGGATTTTCATTAAAAATAAGAGCCTTGCAATTTGATGATTCATAGACTACTTTTCGAGCATTATCTGACAACCCTCTTGTTAATATTAAAGTTTTGATACCGCTTTTAATCTTAGTGGTCAGATGCGTTTGAAGATGATCATCATTGAAACCATAGCCAATACATAAAATTGCAGAAGCGCTATCAATTGCTCTATTCCCTTGTTCTCGATGAACATCAAATGGCTGCCCATAACCTTTTTTATACTTACTAACACCAGGTGTAATAATTAACGGCTCTTCCATTGCGCCTATGCAACTAGTCATTGGAGTATTTCCAGCCATGAACCAATCTAAACTGCCATGTGGTTTATAAATTTTGATATGATTTCGATAAACAAGTCTTGGCGTTTTTCCTTTTGCAACAACCTTTTCAACTAATAATTTTTCACTCAAATTAGGGTTATGCTTCCCCCAATATCGTCCAACCATCATCGAATCAACGCCCCAATCCTCATACTCTGCCGCAAACTCAATCAATCTATCGTAATTTGTTGTAATTACACGAACCATTTTAGGAGTACAGGATGAAATATGAGGAAATAAATAGGAAAACTTGAGCTTTTTATTTTCAGAAATACATCTATTAATTGCTTTTTGTTCTTCATTTAAAACATATTTAGCCGTTATTTTGATTATTACTGATTCGATTGCATCATTAGCTGGATGCTTTAATAAAGCACCTTCTAATCCGTCTGATTCAAGGCAGGCTGCAATCTCATGCCAAATTTTCAAGTTTTCATTGGAAATTTTGCTAGGCATCTCTTGTTTCAATTTCTCACCTAGATGCCACATGCTAGGCAAGCCTTCCGCACAAGATAGACCTGAACCAACAATAATTACTAACTTATCTGTAAAAATCGTCTGTAACCATCTTTTTAAATTATCAAGTTCTGTGTTGTTCATTTTTTTATGCTTTCTCCAGCATCCATTTTTATGTTGATAGCATATTACTCTTGCGCACTCAAAAATAAACTTATAAAGGAGTCATATTACTTTCTCTCTATAGACCAGACTCAAAATACTAACCCTCCCTCAAAAAATCCACATCCTCCCAACTCAGCCCCGTCACTTTGTCATACAAATCCAGCTCAATCAGTGCATAAAACTATTTACCAAAGCTTATTTCATCGATTGATTCGATACATCCAGCTTTATATAAAGCAGCGAAGTCTCTTTCGGGGGTTTGAGCGGCGTAAGGTTGCAGTTTGTGAATAGTCCGCCGATGTGGTCGGCGTGGCGCGGATTGTCGATGAAGCGTCCAGCCTCATCATCGAACGGAATGATGAGCGACCGCATACGGCCTGATTATACAGAAATTATCGGCAATGGTTTGAAATAGGGAATATAAGTCTTGCCTGGCGTTGTGGCGCATTTGCAGGATTTGTTTGTGATCCAGTTCTTCGCCTTCTAGGTCGTAAAGCTCTTTAAAAGGGGCAGCGGCTTGGGTGGCAAGTTCGGGCGGAGCTTACCATTTATTTTCAGATGCGAATATCCATACAAAGCTGTTTTCAGACGGCTTTTTGCCTTCGCGGTTGCAGCGTCCGGCGGCTTGAGCGACGCTATCCAAGCTTGCTTCGGCGCGCATCACCATCGGAAAACCCACATCAACACCGGCTTCGATGAGAGAGGTGACGATAACACGGCAGGGTTCGCCGTTTTTCAAACGGCTATCGGATGTCGTCGAACTGCTGACTGCGGTGTTTGGCGCGCATTAAGGCAGTCAGGTGGAACGTGCCGTCAAGGTGTTTGACTTGATCGTACAGGCTGCGGGCATGGCGGCGGTTGTGGCGATGGCGAGCGTTTGCGGGTGTTCGCCGAGTTTGGCGAGCAGATCAGTGTCGGTTTGCGTGCCGATGTGTTGCTCGGTGGTGCGGCGCAGTTTATCGAAAAGTGCGTTCGGTTCTGGAGCTATTTCGCGCACGTTCTTAAAGCCGCGATAGAAGCCGTTTTCGGCTTGCACGGCAGGCTGGGGGGCGGTGCACATGATGACAGAACAGCGGTAGTTCTGCGCCAATTCTTTGATGGCTTGCATGAGGGGCAGCGCAAAATTGAGCGGCAGCATTTGCGCTTCGTCGAAAATAATGACGGAGCCTGCGATGTTGTGCAGTTTGCGGCAGCGCGGGAGGATGCCGGCAAAAAAGGGTTCAAAGAATTGCACGGCGGTGGTAACGACAATGGGCGCGTCCCAATTTTCCGAAGCGAGGCTCAGCTTGTCTTTGGTGGCTTCGCCTTGCAGTTTGCCGTCGTCGAAGGCGCTGTGGTGTTCCAACACGGCTTGTTCACCCAATTCGCCAAAAGCTTTACGGAACTTGGCGGTGTTTTATTCGATGATGCCGGTGAACGAAATGACGTAAATCACGCGTCGCATATCGTGCCGTTTAGCGTGTTCCAGCGCGAACGCCATGGAAGTGAAGGTTTTGCCGCCGCTGGTAAGGACGGTGAGCGTAAACAGTCCTTGCGGTTATGCGGCTTGATTGGCGGCATGATCGGGAATTTCGCTACGCAGGCGGTTTAAGATGGCGCTGCGTTTTTCGGCTTCGGTTTGTTGCGAGGCTTGGACGATACGTCGTCCGAAAGCGTTGATGAATTGATTGAAATTTTGTTGTAGGGCGTTTAGATCAGGATAGTCACCGCGTTCAACTGCCTTGTTTTCTAGACTTGAGTAAAAGGCTTTTGTGGCGAGGTAATCGGCATCAGCCGAGCAGAAATAGAGTATTCGGGTAAAAAATGCGTAGGAAAATAAGGATGGCGGGCATCGGCTTTAAGTGGCGGTGCGCGCAAGGTTTCAGGCAGGCTGATTTCCTGCCGCCAGCTTGCTGATGGCGTTTTTTGCCCAGCGTTCGAAAGCGATTTTTGCACCGGCGGCGGCGTGATCGATTGGTTGGGCGCCATCATGCAGCCGCTCATCAAATTCAGGCGTGTATTTACCCAGGTCACGCAGTTGCCCCGTGCAAGAGGCTATTTCTCTTGCCCCGAAAATTTCGGCAAATTTTCCCGTCATTTCGCCAACACAGAGTACGTGGCTTTGCATGGTTTGCCAGTTGGCCGTGGGCTGCTGAATGAGCGGAATAGGGGCGCCGCGCTGTATCAGAGATGCCTGTGTGCTGACATGGCCTGCATGATGAATTTCCCTATGCGCGGCAGTGGCTGACAGCGCTTGAGCGCTATTTATTAGCTCTTTTATTCATAGCATGACGTCCTAGTGAAACGGGCGCAAATGCCGTTTTGTGCCTATTAGATTTGCTCTTCTTTTTGGTTCGCCCCGGCAAGGGATGCCTGCTTGCAGGCGTTCACTCGGCCAGCGCCTGTTGCTGGAGTGCGGTGAGTTCGGCGGCGCCTTTGGCGGCCAGGGTGAGCAGGGCGTCCATTTCGGATCGAGTGAAGGGGGCGCCTTCGGCGGCACCCTGGATTTCGACGTAGCGGCCGTCGGCGGTCATGATGACGTTCATGTCGGTGT
>ERZ773070.1278-NODE-1278-length-15831-cov-3.541582_pt1 | contig 15831 bp, 19 predicted proteins | sample MGYA00580618_ERZ773070 | MGnify/ENA primary metagenome ERZ773070 (study PRJEB29015, sample SAMEA2738023) | human oral metagenome | biome: human oral; feature: human-associated habitat; material: dental | place: China | collected 2019 ... | reverse complement strand
TGACGGATTAATTGATTCGATTGGACTTAATTTTGATGCACCATATACAGGACTTTGCATGGAATGCTTTAATGGAGATTATCCAGCTGGATTAGGAGATTATGAGGAAGAATTTTACGCTTTGTTGACACCGATTCAAAAAGAGGCTTTGAAAGAATTGAAAAAATAAAGAATTGAAAAATAAGGTGAAAAAATGTATATAGTGAGTTTAAATTATGTAAAAGCAGTAGGTGAAGTTGAAAAATATTTAGAAGAACATATAAAATTTTTGGAAAAATATTATGGAATGGGAAAGTTTATTTGTTCAGGAAGAAAAAATCCTAGAACAGGCGGTGTAATTTTGCTAAATGCAGAAAATTTAGAAGAAGTTAAGAAAATAATTTCAGAAGATCCGTTTAATATAAATGGAATTGCGGAATATGAAATTACAGAATTTTTCCCTACAAAATATGCAGAAGATTTTGCAAATTTTGTAAAATAAAAATAGAGATTTAATTTAAAACAGGAGGATAAAGAATGTCAATTTCTTATAAAGATTCAGGAGTAGATAAAGAAGAAGGATACAGAAGTGTTGAGAAAATAAAAGAAAGAGTAAAAGCAACTTACAACAAAAATGTTATGAACGAATTGGGAAGTTTTGGAGCTTTATACAAATTAGGAGAATACAAAAAACCAATTTTAGTGTCTGGAACTGATGGAGTTGGAACAAAATTAAAAGTTGCATTTGAAACAAATAAATATGATACAGTTGGAATTGACTGTGTTGCGATGTGTGTAAATGATATTTTGTGTCACGGAGCACAACCATTATTTTTCTTAGATTACCTAGCTTGTGGAAAATTGGACTCAAATGTTTCTTCTGAAATAATTAAAGGTGTTGTAGAAGGTTGTCTTCAAGGAGATTCAGCTTTAGTAGGTGGAGAAACTGCTGAAATGCCAGGATTTTATGCAGACGGAGAATATGACATTGCTGGATTTGCAGTTGGTGTAGTTGAAGAAGAAAAAATGGTCAATGGAAGTAAAGTTCAAGAAGGAGATGTAATTGTTGCAATTCCTTCAAGTGGAGCTCACAGTAACGGGTTCTCATTGTTAAGAAAATTATTTACTGATTTTAGCGAAGAATTCAATGGAAAAACAATTGGAGAACATTTATTGACACCAACAAAAATTTATGTAAAACCAATTCAAAAAGTTATGGAAAAAGTTAAAGTGAACGGAATGGCTCACATAACTGGTGGAGGACTTATTGAAAATGTTCCAAGAACTATACCAGACGGACTTTGTGCAAACATCGAAAAAGCAAAAGTAAAAGTTCATCCATTATTCAAACACGAAGCATTCTCAAGAGTTCCAGAAGAAGAAATGTGGGGAACATTCAACATGGGAGTTGGATTTGTTGTTATTGTAAATAAAAATGATGTGAAGACAGTTATTGATATTTTGGCTGAAAATGGAGAAGAAGCCTATGAATTAGGAACTATTGTTAAAGGTGACGAAAAAATTAATTTGTATTAAGAAATATTGACAAAAATTATTGATGAATAAGGCAGGGACTTAATTTTAGTTACCGTTCCTGCTTTTAATTCTAGTAAATTTTTATAAATTTTACTTAAAATCTATAATTTTTGAAATTTAGTGATTTGTCTGAAAAATAAAGATAATAAAAATAAATTTAAAGAGAGTGAAAAAATGTCTAATAAAAATAAAAAAAGAATAGCAGTTTTAGTTTCTGGCGGAGGGTCGAACTTACAGTCAATTATTGACAACATTGAGCAAGGAAACTTAAATTGTGAAATTTCTTATGTAATTGCAGATAGAAAGTGTCATGGATTGGAAAGAGCAGAAAAACATGGCATAAAAAATATTTTGCTTGACAGAAAAGTATTAAAAGAAAAATTGTCAGATGAAATTAGCAATGTTCTTGAAAATGATGACGAAAAAACAGATTATATCGTATTAGCAGGATATTTGTCGATTTTATCGCCAGAATTTATAAAAAAATGGTCAAGAAAAATTATAAATATTCATCCGTCATTGCTTCCAAAATTTGGTGGAAAAGGAATGTATGGAATGAATGTCCATAGAGCAGTTATCGAAGCAAAAGAAACTGAAAGTGGTTGCACAATTCATTTTGTTGACACAGGAGTTGACACAGGGGAAATTATTTTACAGATAAAGGTGCCTGTACTTACTGATGACACGCCTGAAGTTTTGCAAAAGAGGGTGCTTGAGAAGGAACATGTTTTGCTGATTGAAGGGATTAAGAGGTTGCTTGAAAATTAAGAAAAGCAGAAAATATACGGGAGAATAACGATGAGAAGAAATTACGGTAAAATTAAATCTTTGAATTTAGAGAAAAAGACAGGGAGTATAGAAAAAATAGGAAATGAAGGTGAAAAAGATTTTTATTTTGTAGAAAAAGAATTAAAAGGTGTTAAATTTGAAAAGTTAAAAGAAGGACAAATTGTTTCATTTGAACCAAATATTTCTGAAAAAGGAAATTATGCAAATAAAATTTATACGAGAATTATCAGTAAAATTAAAAGTTTAGATTTTGAGAAAAAAAGAGGGTATATTGAAAAAGGAAATTCAGATTTTGAAAAAGATTTTTATTTTGTGGAGAAAGAGTTAAAAGGTATTAAATTTGAAAAACTAAAAGAAGGACAAACAGTTTTGTTTGAACCAAATATTTCTGAAAAAGGGAGTTATGCAAATAAAATAGAAGTTTACGTTTCAAATGAAAAAAATTTTGTAAAAAAATTATCTGAAGAAATAGTAGATGTTCTTAATCAAAAAGTTGATAAAATAGATGATCCAGCTGTATTTGAAGATTTTTGCTTTACAGTTTTTAAATTATTAGGAATAGAAACAGTTTATCAGTATCCTAGAAAAAATCAAGGAGGCAGAGCAGATGGACTGTTCAAATATAATTCACTTGAAGTTATTTATGATTGTACATTAAATGAAGATTATAATGGTAAAGAACATGATAAAAAAGAACAAATCACTAATTACACAGAAAGCATAAATAGAACGCAGACAACAATAGGAGATAGAACTATTAAATTTAATAGTAATAATGAAAAACAAGTTTGGATTATAACAAAAGGAGAAACTAAAAAAATTAGTCAAATTGAAAATGTAATCGGTTACAAATTAGATGTTGAAGAACTTACAGAGGATTATGATTACAACAAATATATTTACTTGAATAAGCGTCCTGTTGTCGAAGTTAAAGAGATTAGCATTGATAAAGAATATAAGCACCGTGGAAATTATATTGAGATAGTTAAGTTTAAGCGTTGCCCTTGCTGTGATAAAGAACAAGAGTTGGAAATAACTTATAAAGCTGGATATGATGAAATGCCAGATTGGTTAAAATATGAAATTTGTATGCTTGTGAATGATTTTATAAACAGTATGGATGAAGAGGCGAGCAAGTATAAAACTTATAAGATTGATGATATTTCTTATTCATTCGTAGATTTCACAAGCAACAAAAGAGAAAAAATTGAGAGTATTGTGAGGCGGATATATGGCTGAAATAATTTATCAATTAGAAGGGTTGGAAAAGTTGGATAAGGAATTGAAATATTTGCAGACACATGCCGTGAAGGTAGGAGTGCTTGGGAATGGAAGTGCAAACGGTATTTCAGTTCAGGATTATGCAATATTTAATGAATATGGGACAAGCAGAATACCAGTTAGACCGTTTTTTAGATTATCAGTTGGTACTGCAAACGCACAAAATGAAATAAAAAAGTATATGAAACAACAAGTTGAGCAAATTATTCAAGGTGGAATATCAGCACAACAGGCTTATGAAAATCTAGGAACTTTTGTAGTTCAAAAGATAAAGAAAACAATAGCAAGTGGGAACTTCGCAGCACTTAATCCGCAAACTATAAAGAAAAAAGGACACAGCAAACCGCTTATGGACACTCACTCACTATATAATTCGATTAATTATGAGATTGTAGGTGTATAAAATGGCACATAAAACATTTATTCCAAAAAGATTTTTTAGCAAATGTAGAATATCAAAGAAAACTAGCGAATGGATTAATTCAGAATTGATAGAAATTGATGAAAGTAAAGAATTTGAGGGGGCAGTGTTTAATCTTAATAGGCAGGACATAAGTATGCTTATAGAACAAGGAATACAAGTGACTTTAGATACTAAAAAAATATATTGTTATATTGATATAGACTTAAAAAATACAATTGAATTTGAGGGAAATAACTATACTGTAACAACAGCAAAGAACTACATGAAACACGATGAACTTAGAATTTATTATATCGAAAGGGTGCAAGAATGAAGAATGAAAAATGAAGTATTAAGAAAATTGTTAGCCAGTTTTGTAAATTTTCAAGTTATTCGTGATAATTATGTAGCTAAAAAGCCAACAGAATGTGCAGTTATGCATACGATAAGCCTTAACAAGTCAGCATATAGTGCATATAGAACTGTCGAAAAGACAGATACGCAAATTAAGGAAAAGGCTTTGAGATTAGTTATTGCTTATTTGCAATTTGATTTTTATGCTCCAACACAGGCAAGGGCAGAAGAAATGGCTAGTGAATTGCTAGAAGTTATAGTATTTAAGAAAAAACACGACCTGGTTAGGAACGGATTTGGATTAAGTGATGACGAGATAGAAATAAAAGATTTAACTTTCCTTGAGGGCAGTCAATATATTTACAGATTTAGTTTTGATGTAGAAATGAATTGGCGAGAATCAAGCGAAAGAGTAAGAGATTTAATAAAAGATGTGGAAGTGAAAACGGAGGTAGAGAATGGCTAAGAAAATAAAAGTAACGGTAATAAGACCGACAAAACCTTTGCTATTAGGTGATTTTGGGAAAGTCTTATTTATAACTAAAGAAGCAGATAAATCTTATAAGAAATACACAAAATTAGATGATGTTAAAACAGATTTTGGGGCTGATTCTAAAATGTACAAAGGGGTGGAAACATTTTTGTCACAAGAGGATAGCGATGGAAATGTAATACAGCCAGATGTTTGGTATTGCGCAAGTAAAGCAACACCGAACGAAGAATTTTTAGATAGTTTACCAACTGGCGATTTTTACGGTGTGATTGTAGATTTTTATGATGAAGAATTTACAAAAGCATTGGCTAAATGGCTAACTAGAAATGTTAAATTTGCAGTTGTGGCTAATTCGACAGCTGAGAATAACAAACTAAAAGAAAGCGTGAGAATATATTTTATGGCTGGAAAAGCCGAAGGTGGAAACTTGGATATATTTGGATTACCAGCTTACACGTTCGCTCAAGGAATTAATGGACGTTGGAGTGACAGAAGAATATTAGGAGTAGATCCATCGGCTAAAACTTTGACAGAAGAAAGTGATAATGAAGAAGGTAATATTAATTACACTAGAAGTTTTGTTGGATATAACGCTGTGACAAGTGGCTCTTGGTGTGCTGACGGTGTTAGACATGCAGACCAAACGATTAAGATAGACGCAATTGTACATAACATTGAAACTAATTTGTCTAGAATGCTAATTGAAGAAAAAAATACAACAATGGACGGTGAAGGTATTCCGAAAGTTGAAGCATTATTAAATAGAGTAATGTTAGCAATGGGAAAACAAGGAGCAGTTGCTAAGAATAATAGTGGTGAATACTTGTTTAAAGTTACAGTCCCAAACATTGAAGACACTTCGGCACAGACAGGATTGACTGTAGATGATTACATCAATCGTACACTTAGAAATGTAAAAATTGATTTTACAATCAGTACAGAAATAGAAAAAATTGAAGTCACTTTGGTTTGGCATGACGAACCATTGACAGCATAGGAGGTAGAAAATGGGAAATAATTTTTTAGAAAAGTCGATTGATTTAAGCAAAGTTGATTTAATCATTACATTTCCAGTATTAGGGACTTATATGATTAAAGAGGCTAAAGAGATTGAAAATAATCCGACAGAAGACTCTCATACAATGGGAGACCCTGACATAAAAGGGAATGTTCCAACAATTCAGACGAGAGTTACAAAAAGAGAAATTAAATTAACAACAATAAAAGGCTCTGACGATGATATTTTCTTGACAAAATGTAATGCTAACCCAAACGGAGTTTTAGGCACTCTGACATATATAGATAATTCAGGAATGAATAAAATTGTTGGAAATGGACAAGGTGTTTCTATCCAAAAAGGTGGAGAGAGAAAAAACAACACCAAAGACGTTGAAATTGAGTATACAATTCAATGTGCGAAATATGACGAGAAAGTTTAGGAGGATATAAAAAATGGCGAATAAAGAAAATGAAAAAATAGAAGAAAAAGAGCAAGAAAATAATGTTTTTATTGATAATCTAGGAAGGTTAAATATTAAGGGGCAAGAGATATATGTAGATTCGGAAGGAACTTTAAAAGAATTTGATTTTAGATTAACTAAGCCGCAAAATTATCAAGTTTACACAAATGCTCTAACAAAATTTTTAACAGATAAAGATGTCACAGTATTTGCAGCAACAGTATTACCGAAAATGGTAGAAAAACCAAATGAAGCTAGAAAAATTAACTTTTTTGAATACGATGAAGAGGCATTATTTGAAATAATTGCGACTATTATAGACTACATGGGTAAGTTCAAGGAGAACAAGAAAAGGAAATTGAACATGACCTTGAAATAGCAGAGGAACAATACAACGACCCTATGATTAAAATGAAATGGGAATTTATCATAAAAAGAAAAATAAAAGACCCTAATGTTGTTCTGGATATGAGCAATGTTAGGTTTTTCCAGTGGTGTAGAGCAATAATGGATTTTGAAGAAAAGGAGGGATAAAATGGCTGGTGGAAATAAATTAGAAATACTGTTGAGTGTAAAAGCCGAGGATAGTCCTTTAAACAAATTAAAATCTAAAATGCAATCTATATTGCCTGCTGCTGCAAAAGTAGAAGAAAAAATATCAAAAATCGGAAACAAAGTCGGTGGTTCTGGATTAGAAAAACTGAAGGCTAAAATGGCTAGTTTAATACCGACAACAAGCAAAGTTGATAGTATTTTGTCAAGACTAGGAAGCAAAATGATTAATTCTAACGGATTAAACGGATTGGTGAATAAGCTTGAGAAAATACCGTTTGTTGGAAATAAAATAGGAAGCAGTTTTGATAAATTTAGGGATAAAATGAATGGCATTTTGAGTTCTGGGAATATACTTGGTACAGCTTTTAAAAGTTTAGGAACTAAAATAAAAAGTTCTTTTTCAGTGGATAATTTGAAAAAATTTGGTTCAGCACTAAAAGGAATTGGAAGTAAAATAACAGGAATAATAGGTAAATTAGGTGGATTACTTGGTAAATTAGGAGCAGTTGCGGGTATTGCTGGCGGAATTAGTTTTGCAGGAATAGCGAAGGCTTCTGACGAAAATTCGTTGAGGAATTCTAGGCTTAAGATGGTCACTAATGATGTCGGTGGATTGAAACAAAAAACATTTAAAGCATCTCAAAGTAGTGGGGCGGATTACGGAGCTCAACTAGATTCGATTGCTAAACTTAAAATGCTTACTAACGGATTATTTAACGACAATGAAGCAGTTAAATTTACAAGTACATTGGATAAAGCATTTAAAGTATCGGGTACATCAGCTGAGGAAGCAAAGTCGGCAATGTTCCAGTTAAATCAAGCTATGACATCAGGTAAGTTGCAAGGTGACGAGTTCCGTTCGGTAATGGAAAATGCTCCAATTTTAGCTCAAAAGATAGCAGAGTCAATGGGAGTGTCTATGGGAGAACTTAAAAAACTTGGTTCTGAAGGCAAAATCACATCTGATGTAATTAAAAATGCTGTATTAGGAAGTGCAGATGAAATAGAAAGTAAATATAAAGATATGCCCCTTACTTTTGGAAAAGTTTGGCAACAAGCACAAAATGCAGGACAGCAAGCCATGGACGGAATGCTTACAAAAGTAAATGAATTGCTAAAAACTAATGCTGGGCAAAAAATGGCTCAAGATTTACAAGGAGCATTTGCTGGAATGGCAAATATAGCTGGTGGTGCATTTGACGGAATATTAGATATTTCTAAAAAATTAAATTTCGCTCCGTTGCTAGAGCCTTTAAAAGGCATAGGACAAACTTTATCGCAAGTATTTAGTGGAATTGGTGGTGAAGGATTGACAAATGGAATAGCCAACGGATTAAATATGATTATTAGTCTTGCTGGACAAGTTGCAGGAGTAATTGGGCAAATGATAAGCGGTATTAATTTTGGACAGATAAGCCAAATATTTGGAGACATTATGAATGCTTTTAACTCGTTTTGGAGTTCGCTCGATTTAGGAAGTATCGGAAATATGCTTAGCATGGCTTTTAGCGGATTTATGCAAATTGTAACTATGCTAACACCAGCGCTTGCTCCAATCTTGCAGACGCTTGCTGTAATTGTTAATTTGGCAATCCAAATCGGAACAGCTCTAATGCCTGTTATTGGCATCGTATTACAAATAGGAGCTGTATTAATTTCTGCGATAGTTCCAGTTGCTCAAGTTGTAATTGGTGTTTTTGCTGGAATAGTTGGAGCTGTAGTCGGAGTATTTTCAGCAATAATAGGTGTAGTTGCTAGCATTATGGGAGCAATATTAGCTGTTATTTCAGGAGTTATAAATTCAATTGGTGCTGTTGTTAATAGGATTGCAACTTTTTTTACTCAAGGATTTAACAAAGCAAAAAGTATTGCACAAAGTGCAATAAATGCAATTAAAGGATTTTTTAATGGATTAGCAAGTACAGTAAGCAGTATAGCAAGTAAAATAGCTGGAATGTTTAAAGTCAAACCGCCGTCTTGGTTAGGATTTTTAGGCGGTGGAAAAGGTAGATATATAGGGGATAAATCTTGGGAAGGCGGACCAGTTACAGTTGCAGAAAAAGGAGCAGAAATGATAAGACTACCTAGTGGGCAACAATTCCTAGCTAGTCAAGAAATGACTATGAATCTGCCACAAGGAACACGAATTTCAACTGCTGAAGCTACTAGAAGAATGATGAGAGACCAGTTTGGTGCTTCATCAAAATCATTAATTAATAAGAATTCTAGTTCTTCTTCTTCAAGGAAAAGCAATGGCGGAAATAACCAGTATACATTTTCTCCGACAGTTGTTATTGAAAATTCTGGTGGAGATAGCAAGGATTTAGCTAGAAAAGTGGAAGAAATAATGAGAAGATTTTTTGAAGAGAAATTCATAGCGATGGGAGGTTAGGCGATGGATTTTAGCAGTTTGAATGCGACAAAAGAAAAAATAAAAGGCAATGCTTTTGGTAATTTGGCTTATAAAAAAGCTAAGAGTGCAGGTTTTAGCATGGGACTGAATAGCTTTTTAGGAACAGCTGGGGCAACTGTTTACGGTGTCGCTCTAGCTTACTCTTCTGAGATAAACAAGTTTTTCGGAGATAGATTTGGATTTACACTTTTTGAAGAAGCTGAACGATGTAAGATTAATGATATAGCACTCGAATGGGTACAGATTAAAAGCGACGAAAGAAGTAGCAGTGTTAAAACGCATTCATTAGAAGACAGAGATAACACGCTAATAAGCAGTAATGTTTCTCATAGTAACAGAAAATACAGTATTTCGGTAATTTTGAGTGATTTGGTTACTAAAAATGCTGAGAGTATTTACGAGCAAATAGTAGAATTGTGGCAAAAGAAGGCTTTGTGTACTATTTCGACTGTTGAAACAATAGAGGATATGATTATCACTAAAGTTTCAAGGAGCTATAAAACACAATCAGCATTAGAATTTGAAATTGATTTTGAAGTTTTGGAGTTTGCTTATTTGATGAGAAAAGGCGATGTTTTGGATTCGGAAGCAACTACATTAAAAGAAGAACAAAAAACTGGAATTGCAGGAACAAAGGAGAGCGGACTTAGTTTTGGAGGATTTTTGAAATGAGAATTGAAATAGATAAAAAGAAAATTCCTTATGTTTTTACTTTTAAAAGCGGAAGTAAGGTATATTTGTTAAGAATAAAACATTTTAAAAGTAACAATCGAATTTATGTTGATGTGATGGACGAAAATGGTGAGATGATGCTTGAAAACGAAAAACTTATATATGGGCGTCCGCTTGGTTGGTTTATAAATAAAGATGAAAACAACAATATAAATAATAAGTTTTTAAACTGTTATATTTTGCCGCTTAGTTTTGATAAAAAAGAAACTCCGATTACTTACGAGAATTTTTGTGAAATCATATTTTTAGAATATTTTGACATATTTAATCCGGGGGGGGAAAATGCTTAATAAATTATTTTTAGAGCGAACAGAAATAAAGATTCAAACAACCGAAGGTGACTTAAATTTTATTTTTCCGAAAGATTATAATTTAACTGATCCGGGTGTTATAAATAGCGTTGAAATAAAATGGAGCTATAAATCAGTAAATGAAGAACCGAATGAGTTTAACATAGAAATTAAAGGGCTAACAAACACGACTATAGCTAAAGTAAAATTAAAGGATAGCGTTAGACTTGTAGCTGGGTATGGAACGGATATAGGCGAAGTAGCTAGCGGCATTGTAACTAGGAAAGAAGTTGAGGACAGAGTTTTAAAACTGAAATGTCGTGAAGTTCCGGCGGACTTTAAGAAATTAGTTAGTGCTGCTTATGCTCCAAACACAACAGCAAGTACAATTATTAATGATCTAGCGAGTAAATGTGGTTTTACTGTTAAACAATGCGAACTAAAGAATGATAAAGTTTACAGCATTGGGGAAAGTATATTAGGAAGCGGTCTTTATGAGATAGGGCAAATTGTGAAAGATTGTGATAGTCAAATGACAACTAAGAATGATTTTATTTATATTTATCACAGCGAAATCAATACAGAAAAAGTTATTAAACTAAGTTATCAAAGCGGACTATTGGAAGAACCTAAACCGCAAAATATTGAAGAAATAAGTTATAAAGTCGAAAAGGCAGGTAAAACTAGCGGTAAACCAACAAAGAAATCGAGCAAAAAAGCAACAAAAAGCTCTAAAAACAGTAGTCAATCTAAAAAAACAGAAAAAAAGGAAGAACTTAAATATGATTATGAAATCAAATGTCTGCTGATTTATTACTTAAAAAAAGGCGATTTAATCGAATTGATAAGTAATGAAATTTCAACGATGTGTCAAATTGTCGAAATCAGTGATATTAGTGATTTTAAAATGACTTTAAAAGTAAGAGTAGTTAATAATGACTCAGATGTTAAGAAGAACAATGATGAAATTAAAAAAGTCGAAAAGGAAGAAAATAAAAAAGGTAAAACTACTCAAGTTAAAAGAAGCAAAGGAAAAGGTAGAAGAAAATGATGGAAGAATATGTGAAAGCAATGCTTGGGAAAATAGATACATCTTTGATTGCTAAAATAACAAAAGTACACGGAAACGGATTTGTGGATGTTGAGCCAATGGCGGAATTCCAAGATGTTAAATTGCCCCCTATCCTGCATGTTCCAATGTGCCAGCTAGGGAACAAAAATTTTAATTTTAAAGTTAAATTCAAAGCTGGTGATGTAGTCCCAATTTTAATTTTAAGTCGAGATGCTAGTGGATACATTACAAAAGAAAGCACAATGGCAAATACAAATAAAAGACATAATCTTACAAATGCTATTGCTTTGCCTTTTTACATCCCGACTGATGTAAACCCTGACACAGAGCCAACATCTATTGGAATAAACGGAAACATAAAAATGGAAGGCAACATCAAAACTGGGAATATAGAGAGTGGAGAAGTGAAAGCAAAAACAGTTGATACGGAGAATGGGACAAGTAAAGGCGGAGTTCCGTACATTCATCCGTAAAGGAGTGTGATTTATGGATATTAAATTGAATAATGCAACTGGGGAATTGTATGTTGAAAATGGCGATGTGCAATTTTTTAAAGCGAAAGAAAAATATTTTGAAGTGATACAGCAAATTGTTTTAATGTTACATGTTCGTGAAGGCGAACTCGAATACGACACTAAATATGGATTAAATTTTGAAAAGTTATTTGGAACTCACGGAAATGAAAATGAAGTGTTAGAACATATTAGAGATAAGATATTGAATAATTTTAGAGACTATTTAAGTAGATGCTATGTTGAAGTATATGAGTATGAGAACAGGCATTTAAAAGTTAATATCGGTATTATTTTTAATGATAACGGAAAAACTTTAATGAAAGGAGTTGGGATAGGTTGGCGAGAATAAAAGTTAATACAGTTCAAGACAATATGAATATTCTAAATAATGAATTAAAAACATTGCTAAAAGCTGATTATTCTAATGACAAGCGAAGTGCTTGGTATATGCTGATGTATCCAGTTGCTAGACTTTTAAGAGAGAAAATGGAACGGCAACAGATTCAAGCTGACAAAATGAACTTGCTGAACTGTGAGGGAATAGAAATAGATGAACATCTTGCAAATAGTCCGTTTTTCTTTAAGAGAAAACAGGAAAGTAAGGCTACTGTAAATATAGAACTTATAGGCGGATTAAATGTTCCACTCGAAATAGGAGATGTTATTGTTGAAGCAAATGACGGAACAAGGTATACGCTTTCAGAAAATGGAACATTAAATAATAAGACTATTTTTAAATTTGAATGTGATATTGCGGGTGAACAAGGTAACAAAGAAGTGGGAAGTATTATTAAACTAATCAAAGTTGTAAATGGTGTTTATGATTTTAAACAAAATGAGATTGCAGCTGGTGGACAGGGGCAAGAAAGTGATAACGAATATATAGAACGTTGGTTTTTAAGTCGTAATGAAAGTGAATGGAATCTAGACGGAATAAGAGCGGAAGTTTTGAAACAAGAAGGTGTCAAATCTGTTTATGCTGACGAAAATAAAACGATGACAGTTGATAGTAAAGGATTAGAACCAAAGTCGATTGTTTTAATTGTGGACGGTGGAAGAAATGAGGATATAGCAAAAGCAATATGGAGAAAAAAAGATCAGGCTATACAAATGAATGGCGATACAGTTGTAACAGTTAAAGATAACCAAGGTGTAGACAGAGAAATTAAGTTTTACAGACCACAAAAACGAGAAATAGAAGTAAATATTGATTTTACAGCAGCAAAAGGTACTAATATCTTATTAGATAATTTAAAAGATATTGTAAAAGAGTATTTAAAAAGTGTAGAGGTTGGCGATTATATTACATCATATCGGTGCGAAAGCGAGTATATTAGACAGATTTACTCAGCCGACAGATTGCTTAATATAGATGTTTCTTTTAAATTTAAAAATGAAACGACTAGTGGCTTTAAAAAGGTATTGGAGTTAGGATTTAACGAGGTGGCGGAATATGCAGAGTAATTTTGATTATCTAATGTCAAAATGCCCGTGGTGGCTTAAAAAGAATAGCAATGTAAGCTCTTTTTATAAAGCAATATCAAAATTATTTGATGAAGTTGACAGAGTTTATAATTTAATTGAAAAACAACATTTAGTAGATTATGCAAACGGAGAATTTTTGAATGATTTAGGAGAAAAATTTGATGTTTTGAGAAATGGACAGACTGATGACAGATATAGAAACAGAATCAAATTAGCGATGAGAAAGTATAAATTAGTTCCTAACCTTGAAACTATCAGTAATATTGGAGAAATGTTTACTGGATTAACGCCAACGATTAATGTAAATACAGACAACGAACCGGCTCTATATGATGTTAAATTTATAAGCAATAAAGAGTACGATTACTCGCTAATTGACGAACTGGATTTAGGCAGTATTGTTGGTGGTGGTGTAAAAGTAAATACACATAAATGCTTGGACAATTACATAGTCGGAATGAGATTTGGACGAAAAATACTAGGACAAAATGTAATTAAAAATGAAGCAAAAAGAAATCCAGTTTGCAACTTTGCTTATTCGCGATTTGGTCGATTTGGTCGCAATAAGCTAGGGCAATTTGATTTGGGCGAAGATAATATTATTGATTTGAAATAGGAGGAAAAATGGCAAAATTAACAAAATTTAAGGCACAGCAAGTTGAGTTTCCTACACATTACGAAGTGGAAGAAACTAACAGAGGGAACAATAAAATAAAAAGTATCGTCCCAGCGTTTGGGAACATTAGAGAAAACGGAACACCTGAAACGGAAGAAATTTATGACGGCTTACAACTTGGGAATGTACACACTTTACAAGCAAATAAAACAACGAATTTAAATATAGATTATTATGTCTGTAATTTAGACGGATTAAATGAGTTTGGGGTAAACAATGACTTAAAATTAAGAATAAACGTTGATTCTAAAAATACTAATTCAACAACAAAATTAAGATTGAATAATAATGATTATACAATTTTAAAAGAGTACAACGGAAACTTAAAACAAATAGAAGCAGGAGATTTTAAACCGAATAAAACTTATGAATTAACATATAACGGAAGTCAATTTGTTGTGATAAACGTTGATTCGAGATTAAATGAAATAATGGGATTAGAATTTGGCGGAAATATTCAAGATACAGGGGATAAAGTTAGAGGAAAATGCTATTTTGATAATGTTACAAAATTCTACTACGAATGCATCGAGGACAACAGTCTGACATACAACGATTCAGGAAAATTTAGAGCGATATCAAATAAACCAATTTTGGACAAATTGGAAAAATTATGCGAAGTAAAAAAATTAAATGATGCCGAAATTGATTCTAGAATTCCACAATATTTCTCAGGGGCAAAACTATTTAAAAAAGGAAATGTTGTAACATTTAACGGCTTGATCGACAGAAATTTAAATGTTGCAAATTCTCCGCTTGCTATATTATTTAATCTCCCTTTCAAACCAATTGATGATTATATATGGGTGAGCCCTATTTTTACAATTAGAAAAAATGGAAATTTCGAAGTTGGGACATATGCAAATTTTAATAGAAACAAAATTACAGAACCAGCTCATCTAAGTTTCACATATATTTGTGAATAAGATAATAGTGTGACGAGATAAAAGTAACACATATGGAGCAATGTATATAAATGTTACTTATATAATCAGCTAGAAAATTTATTTGAATTTAAAAATGGTCAGTTTAAAGTCAAACAATCGTGTGAAACAAGATACTCGATTAAAAAGTAAAAAAACTTATAAAAAAGGTAACTAGTAATCCTGAAAGAACAGCCGAAAATATAGAGGCTGTTAAAACGATAATAACTGAACTAAGAACTCTTCAAAAGGAAAATGATGATATAAATGAAAAAAGTAAAAAATGATAGTCAACCTTATGGAATATATATATTTGCTATAATATGTCTTCCCTTTGCAGCTTCTTTTGTAGGATTATGTTTTTATGCTATTTTATCATCATTTGATAAGATTAATTTTGGCTCAATGTATGGGATATTACTTTCAATTATTTTTTTATATTTAATAATAAGAGCGATAAAAAATGGAATATTATATTTTATCCCAAGAGAAGAGTGTTATATTGAAGATGATAATCTGATTTATAGAAGGATTTTTCTATTTAAATTTATTTTTAAAGAATTAAGAATTCCATTATTAGATATTGAAAACATTATAGATAAAGGCTGTAAAATTCCTAGAGTATCTACTCGTAGCTTAGTACTAGCAACCTTTTTCACACCTTATGAAAGAATAGTGATTGAAACGAAGTCAGGGAAAGAATATAAAATATTTGTTGATGCTAATCCTTATTCATTTAGGAATTATAATGTTAATGAATTTATACAGACTTATGATGAATTAAAAGAAATGGTTATAGAAGAACAAAATAGATTATATTTTAATCAAAAAAATTGAAAATTTAATTGAGAAATATAGTTCTTCATTAGTGAAGC
>ERZ773070.1274-NODE-1274-length-15843-cov-3.270712_pt1 | contig 15843 bp, 15 predicted proteins | sample MGYA00580618_ERZ773070 | MGnify/ENA primary metagenome ERZ773070 (study PRJEB29015, sample SAMEA2738023) | human oral metagenome | biome: human oral; feature: human-associated habitat; material: dental | place: China | collected 2019 ... | reverse complement strand
TGTACAATTTGAGAATATAGGGTATCTTTTTCTTTCTTCAATGCTATTACTTCCAATTTTCATTTGGATATATTTAAGGTCTTACTTTCTCCTAAATGCTCTTTCAGATATTTTTTAGCACTTTCAAATAAAATAATCTCTGCTGTATGTTCGTTGTAGAAATTATCTTTTTTGTTTTTCTTTAATTTCGTAAGAGATACATCTGTATGTTTTTTTGATTGCTCAAACTATTACTTTGAAATAGAATCAAATGACGAAGATTATATTGATCCGGTAACCGGTGAAGTGACTAAAGGTCTACGAAAATATGGAGTGAGTAAAGAACATAGACCAAATCCTATTGTACAAATGGGCCTATTTATGGACAAAGATGAGATACCACTATCTATGTGCATTACTTCCGGTTCTGATAATGAGCAAACTACTGCTATTCCTTTAGAACAAAAGCTAATAACTATGTTTAAGGGCAAAAAGTTTATTTATTGTGCTGATGCCGGTCTCGGGTCTTTAAATATCAGAAATTTTAATTCTATGGGTGGCAGAGCTTTTATTGTTACTCAATCCATAAAGATGCTCTCTAAAACCTTAAAAGAAGCTGTTTTTAGTGATATTGATTATCGCTTATTATCTAATGATAAGCCGGCAACTATTCAGCAAATGAAAGATTTTGATAGGTTTGATAAAGTTAATGCAGAACTGTACGATGATAGGATATACAAGATAATCACTGCTGATAAGGCATTTGACCTTGGACTTTATGAAGAAAAGGCATGTAAGAATGGTACTATTAAGAAAGTTAAGTCAAAGGCCGTAGTTCCACAAAAGATTATTGTCTCATTCTCAAGAAAAATGATGGAATACCAAAGATTTATACGAAATCGCCAGATAGAAAGAGCTAAAAAGCTCCTTACTAAACTAGATCCTCAAACCTACAAAAAAGGGGCAAATGATATAACTCGTTTTATAAAACGAACCACGTCCATATGTTCCGGCGAAAAGGCTGTAGATATCTACGAGCTTGATCAAGAAGCCATAAATGAGGAAGAGAAGTATGATGGGTTCTATGCGGTAGCAACAAATCTTGAAGATTCAGCTAAGTATATCTTAGAGATTAGCTCAAACAGATACAAGATAGAAGACTGCTTTAGAATTATGAAGAGTAATTTTTCAGCCAGACCTGTATTTCACCAAAATAGAGAGCGCATAGTAGCACACTTTATGGTCTGTTACACATCTCTTTTAATATATAGGATTCTGGAAAAGAAGCTGGATATATATGGAACACACTTCACTGTAGATAATGTTATAGAAACTTTGAACAACATGCAGGTAGCTAATTTAGAAGATGTATGCTATATGTCAACATATGATAATTCACAAGTACTAATGTCATTAAATGCTATCTTAGAACTTGAATTAGACAAGAAATACTATCAGCCAAAAGATTTAAATAAAAAAATAAAAAAAATTTCAACTTAAACTTTCCATACAACATTTTTTACATACCTAAAAAAGTGGCTAAAGCCTTGTAAATACAAGGTTTTAAGCCACTTTTCTATTCCCAAACTGTTGAAGATGGGATATACTAATGTCAAGTAATTATGTGCGAATAAAAGAACAGCCGTACAAATATAGAATAAAAAAGATCAACAAATGTATAAACTTATTTACATTTATTGATCTTTATGAATTTCAATATGATTTTTATAACAGAACAGACCTTTCTTTAATCCTATATATTATATTCTACTTATGAGCAAGGCAAATTATCCTGTATTTATAGTATATTCTTACCGGTGGTTTTAATGGCGCAAAAATATATTTTTACCTCTCTTTCGGTAATCAGTATCTATATCCTCTTTCCACACTCCATCTTCAAAGGTCTCTGCCATATCCGCAGATCTGCATTTTCTGACACGAGTAACTGCCTTTTCAAGAACCCGGTAATTAAGTGCGGTTCCTGTTTCATCACAGTTATAATTAGCAGCCCTGTCTTTGCCGATACCCATATTTGCGGCAACTTTGATCGCATCAATATTGGCTCCGAGGAAGAGAAACTCCCAGGAGTACTTTTCTTTCTGACGCTCTATCATCCTCTTAATGTCTTTAAATGAATAATATCTGCTTGCATTTTCCAGACCGTCGGTCGTGATGACAAACAAAGTCTTAGCAGGTCTGTCCTCCTCGCGAGCATACTTATGAATTTTACCTATATGATCGATAGCTCCTCCTACAGCATCCAAAAGAGCAGTACAACCACGAACACGATAATCTTCCTCTGTAAGATTTTTTACATCTCTGATCGGCACTCTGTCATGTATCACATCAGTCTTATCATCAAACAAAACTGTTGATATGATTGCCTCTCCTTCTTCTTTCTGCTGCTTTGCTATCATGGAATTAAATCCACCTATAGTATCTGACTCAAGCCCATTCATAGAACCGCTTCTGTCAATAATAAATACTATCTCTGTTAAATTTTCTCTCATAATGATCACCTCCGTAATTAGCTTGTTTGCTTTTATCTGAGGTGATCATACAACATTTTATATATAAGATGGTCATCCGGCAGGCGACATTTAACCTGTCTTCATTCCAAGCAACTGCTCACCATGTTCAAAAAGAGCTACATTTATTTCATAAATATTATAAACTTTTCGCTCTATAAAGTATTGGACTATGACATCCTGCTTGCTGCAGGGTGATAATGCCAGTCCTGCTCTTGAAAGCAGATCCTTTGTGTCATCCATATCCAACTCCAAAGCAATAGCCATAGCCAGTGCTGTTGATTTACTGGGATTCTTAGTCGTTCCGCATTTTAATTTAGAGAATGCCTTTCTGTCCATATTGGCTCTTTTTTGGACCTCAACATCAGTAAGACCCTTAGCATCTGCAAAAGAAAATACGAGTTCCATAAAAGTCTTATCAAGATCCTTTACTACATCTTCTAGGCTTTTTTCTGCTGATACGAAAGATTTTCCCACATACATATCCGAGAAAAGTTCTTCTTCCCGCTCAATTAATGTGCTCTCATACGTTCCATCATCGCATTTAGGCTTTAAGCTTTTCCCGGATCTACTGCCCGGTCTTAAAAATTCAAGGAATTTATTCGCTCCGGAATTAGAGTCATAAGCGCTCCTGTCTTCACCTTGCCTTCCTCTTATAAGATAAGGATCCCGGTACTCTTCCATATTCTTTTCATAAACATAGTTACCATTGATATATTCATCTATATCACCATAAAGTTCTGATGAAAGTGAAACAGACTTTTCATCGAAAACGACAAGATAAACATCCATATCATTTTCAAATATGAAAGCTTCGATCTCTGTCAAAGCTATCCTGAGTGCTATCCCCTTCGGACATCCGTAACTGCCTGATGCCAATAGAGGTATTGCAAGGCTATGTATATTGTTATCCAGAGCAAGTTTGAATATACTGCGATAACACTTCCTTACAATATTTTCCGCATTGGAATTACCGCCCTCCCAGGCAGTACCAACCGTATGGATAATATATTTAGCAGGCAGATCGTAACCATCGGTAATGACCGACGTTCCACGATCTATCACTCCTATTTCATTACGTTTTGCCAAAAGCTTCTCTTTACCGGCTGCCGCATAGACAGCACTGTCTATCCCGGCTCCGTATCCGGGCATATGGCTTGCTGTATTGACTATGGCATCAACATGCATTTTAGTAATATCGTTTCTTATTATTTGAAATGGCATATATTTTTGTCTCACCGCCTTTTTTTCTTTTAGGTAGATCTTTTTGTATTTCTTCTTTCGATCCGGTCACTAAAAATAATGGGATATGAGGTTTAGGGATATAAAAATTATTTTCTTTATTCCGGATCATCAACAATTCCATTATAAATTACTCGATAAGCTAATAATCATTGTAGGAAAAGCAGGTAAGAAGCCCTATGGTATATTGATTGGTAATTATTTTGCTACATATAACAACACTTTACAACAATGCAATTTTAACATATTGCCAAAGAGTGTTGTTCAACTTTTGAAAGTCACGTGCACTTATATAATGTACCAGGTAAAATTATTTGATCAATACGAATAATTTATGTGGAAAGATGTATTTTTTATTCGTCTAATCTCTACATAATACTGTTTTTAATACATTCAAATACCATACTTGGTGATCTTATAAAGTCCTCTGTTAATCTTCTCATTTTTTCTTTACCGGAATCATAAACACGAATATAAGTATCATCATTATAAACTGATATGGAGTCATCAATCTTTACAAATAGTTCCTTGTCATCATCCTGAACTCTTAAATTCTCTTGAATTCTTCGTAATTCATATACTAATCTATAATCTGATTCCGACCTGATATTAAAAAGTTCAAAAGTTGATTTACTGTTATGTAACAGGAATGAATTGCTGTATCTTGGACGATATACCCAATCCCTCTCAAATTCAATCTTTGATGACAGCTTCTTCCATTCTTTTATTGTAAATCTGTAGCATTTCGCATTGGGATGTGTTCGTCCGCCAAGGTTATTTATCTCAATTCTTGGCATAATACTTACATCAATTACTTCTCCATAATACCGGATTCCTGCTTCTTTACCAAAAAGATTCTTGGACTGATATATAGCAATATATTCAACTTGATGATAGTTTTCATATAAAGCTGATACAGGAACATAATAGTATTTTTTCTTAAAACATTCTTCCCACTGTCCTAATGAACTTAATGATCCGACAAGTATCTCTTCCTTACTCCAATCTACTTTTTTCAATCTTTCCTCAATACCTTTTGGAAGAATAGTTCTTTCAAATGCACTGGAATCCGATTCTCCAACAAGTCTTGTGAGTAATTCTTCGGCTATTTTTGTTTTTCCCGGCAGAAAAGGGATACCACCTATATTAACTGAATCTATACTTTTATAGAATTGATGAGAACGATACTCTTCCTCATCATTAGGATAAGGAAAAAGAACATATGCTCCAAACATCAACTTCTCACTTAAATCCCCATTTTTAGCTACTATAGCATCTCTGTATCTGTGCATAGTATTAATGTCCGCTACCTTTGGTCCCGGTTTTCTTCCCTTATCGGGATAATAATCATCCGGATTCATTTCAACTTTATATTTAGCATCAAACACATATTGAAATCCTAAATATTTGCCATTAACCCCGCTCTTTTTTGATAGTTTCAAAACAGCATCGGGAATCTGTTTGACGGTGTCTGACGGATATTCCCCGGGATTATAAATAAGCTCGAATCTATCACCTGTGTTTGGATCAAGAAAGCGTACTTGAGATCTACTGTTTTTTGAAAGCGTAACTACAACGCCCTTTCTATTAGCCTTTATAATTTCATCACCTTTATCAAGAAGAGCATATTTTTTCTTCATAATATTTACAAGTTTAATGAAACACCAATATTCATATAATACTGATGTCTCTTTAACAGAAAAGCTGTATACTTCACCTGTAAAAGATATTCCTCTTTGTATTAATTGGAAGTATCTGTACAAATCTCTATATCCCGGTGCCATTTGAAACACTAAAGACATCGTATTAAGGCTCTTTAACTTGGACACTTCAGAAAATATAGGATTGTCCAGTTCCCTATTAATCTTAGATACCATAGTATCAATATTCTTAATAACTTCTATATCAGCAGATTTTTCAGAGTACTTAAAACTTGATACGTATATCAGTCTGAACTTCGACAAACGTTTAACTGTCGTTATAAGCATAAACTTTACTAACCTGTTTTCTACCGTATCGTAGGTTATTTTCTTCTGAACTCCAAGAGCACTTTTAACTAAGTTCTTTCCTTCAAAACGCTTTATCCTATCAGGATGTTTTGATAGCCACAGTAAAGTCTTATTATCCGTTCTTCTTAACTTATGGTTTTCAACTATTGAATACTCTTTATTTAACTTATGATTTGGTTTTTTCACTATCACTTTCACAGCTTTTAAAAACTTGTCAAATAGTTGACTGATAAGTGTAAAGAAAATTGCAGGTACATCATTTCGTACAGAACTGATTGTGCCCAATGAATATGTTGATTTGATAAAATCTATAGCAGCTGCCTCTACCATCTCATTTATGTCATTTCTTATAGATTCATAGTCCTCTTTATATGATAGTTTAGATGGAAATACCTCTATTTCAATCAATAATCTATTCCCTAAGTCATCATAGAAAATAAGATTGGAATAACCAACATTATTTCCGAAATTTATAACACCACTCAGACAATTTGGCTCATCATCATCTACAGGAGTTATAGCTTCTCTAATGTACTTATCTACATGCTCAAAATGTACCGGCTCACCTTTAAGAGAAAGTGCACTAATAATATAATCCTCCTGCTCAAAAAATAGAGGAACTGTTTCTTCCTGAGAATAATTTTCATTTATAGGAGTACATTCACAACCACAAAGAATTAATTTTTCTATATTCCCCCAAATTTCCACTTTGGACTTTTGCCCTAAAAGTGAATCAGGAAAAAGAGAAGTGGTTTTCCTTCTCTTAATAGTGACTTTTATATCTGATGCTGTCACTTCAACTATTCGGTTAGACCCAGAAAGAGGTAAAATCATCGTCTTCGTACCTCCTAAACATCTTGCATATTTTCTCTGCACTCTTTGGGTAATCAGCAATTCCATTATTATCTAAGTAACTTTTCATTTTTAGTCCATCAGTTTGTCCGTTGTTATTAATGTAACTACCCGCACATATTTCAAATAATTCACGCAGAATATTAGCAGTTGACTCTGCGCTACCTTGAATACGAGGAAGTATCTTTTGCATTATCTGATTGTCAAAAGCTTCCTTCTCATCTAATAAGCCAAATTCGTCATTGTATAACATATAGAAAATAATCTCATCTCTCATTCTATATCCAAAATGCGAATCCGACCTTTCCAATACGCTGTTAATTTTAGTAATGTCCTCATTGAATTTCTTAACAGCTTCCCATTTATCTATACAATCCGTTCTTAATTTAAGATAGTCAGAACGTAAAAATTCATTTTTCACCTCTATAGCCTCGGTTTCATTTGGTGATATGCTTTCCGGCAAGTTGAAATCCACATATGAAAACTCTATTGTATTTGCTCTATCCAATACCTTCTTACTGAATGGAAATGTAGTTTCATCCATATTTACAGTTCCTATTATATATAAATTTTCCGGTATCATTAAATTTGAATATAGTTTTTCTGCATCCTCATCCCCTGAATAACAAATTTTAGGAACCAAATTGTCAGTTACTATTTCATCTTCAACCCAATCTCTTGTCTCCATGATAGAAAGAAAATCGCTGAAGTAGTACTCCACACGTGCCAAATTCATTTCATCCAAACATAGTATATATGGTAATTTATTAGGATCATCCGCAGCTTTTTTGATAAACTCAACAATCGCTCCCGGAACAAATTTATTATCAAGATTCACATGTCCGAAAAGATCCATAGAATCCGACCAATCAGGTTTTACCGCAACCTGTTTATATCTTCCACTTCCATATGCACCTATAGCTTCTGCAAACAGTCGTACCAATCTAGTTTTTCCGGTTCCGCTTGTACCGGCTAAAAGAACAAATGGTTTGGATTTTAAGCTGAGATAGAAATTTTTAAGTAATTTTTCATCATATACAAATCCCTTTGAATTAATATATTCAAAAATTTTCTTTATTTGTTGTTCTACTTGCAATTCCTCCTCACCTACTTTTACCTGCACATCATTTTCCTCAGATGTCAAAAAGACTTTATCGTAATATGCTTTATATGCTTCTATAAATTTATTTAAATCCGAATACAATTTCTCATCTTCAGGCAGTGAATCAAGAGTATATTTTATGTAGTAGATACAACCTGCATCATAAGCTTTTGAACCGCTACCAATAAGGTTGCTTTCTAGTCCAGGAAAGGAGCCTATTATGCTTCTAATGCTTTGAGCTCTGTTTTGAAGGTTATCAGCTGCTTTACTATTACTTGCAGTAACGACATCTGTAACCCCTTGATTAAGTGTAAGAAACAATTCCTTAGTAGCCTTATTAAGAAGGTATACAATATACACTCCTCTTTGTGCTGATGTTGTAACACGCTTATCAAATACTCCAACCCATGGGACATCAGCCCAACTTCCAGCACCAACGCTTCCCTTGACTTTATAAATATTCTCTAGTAGTTGCGCTCCAATTAGATGTGCAATATCTTTTCTAACTATATTACCTAGAGGACGTTTAAAATCCTTATCTTTACGGGCCGCATTTAGCTCCGATTCGTATTCTTCCATGAACTTTTTCAAAAGTTTCTGTAGGTCATTTGACATTACACCTCACCTCTACCAATTATTATTTATATAAATATAGCTGTAATACTCCAATGTCTATTCTATTCCTTCTTATAGGCAATAGCAAGATCGTTTGTATCATCAATAAAAGCATTTTAATATGAGTACTGCTTATATAATAGTATAAAAAATAATGCCCGACTTATAATCAGGCACTACTTACAACTTTACTAATTAAACTTTTTCCGGTATAAATTCAATTTTCAGTACCTTACCCATTCCCTTTGCAAGTCGCTGTAAAGTACGTATAGATGGATTTACATTGCCACGTTCTAATTTGCTGATATCTCCTTGTGCAATTCCTGTTCGCTTAGCAAGTTCCTTCTGTGTAATTCCAGACTCCTGCCTGGCATCAATCATAGCCTGTATCAAGGCATGTTTCGGTTGCAACGCTTCATATTCACTTCTAATTTCAGCATCATTAAGTTGTTCATTTAAGAAATCATCAAATTTTCTACTCATTACTTTCTCCACTCCTACTTAAATAGTCATCTCTATATCTAATTTCTTTATATATCTCAATACGAGGTGTCTTTTGTGTCTTCTTAACAAAACCATTTGTTAATATGATATGCCTATCCACATAAAAGAAATATATAATCCTTGATATGTTTGACCCTGATTTTATTCTTAATTCAAACAATCCATTCTCCAAGGCCTTTGAATATGGTTCACGCAATTGGTGTCCATTATCCTGCAAGAGATTAATCATATCAAGTATTTTAGCTATCATCTTTTTCTCTTGTGATATAATAAATTCTCTCACTGGCTGATTACCGTTTTCCTTCTCATAGAACTCTACTTCAAATTTCATCATCACCTCCTAATGATAGATTATAGTGTTTATCCTATATTGTCAATCAAATAAAAAATAAAATCCACTATCAACCATCATCCAATATATTCCCATTGAGAAAAGCCTTAGCTGCATTCTGTGTTCTACCTGCTTTATAAGAATAACAGCCCTTTTGTAACTTATCATGGATCTCATCCGGACTCATTTTAGTCATATCAATACTCTCAGGTGCACTTGGTAAAGTTATGGCAAAAGGGATACCTCCGGTCAATACAATTTGGTTAAGGAACATATCTACAGCAGCAGACATAGGAACCACCAGGCGTCCCGGCACAGACTCCACGTCTTTTTTAGTGTCAGATTTACTCTTAAGTTCAATGTTGCCAATTTCTCCATATAGGATACCTCTCTTGTATAAGGATCATAATGTCATTGTTATTTATTATTGTTATTATCTTAGACTTTATATCCTTTTACCTTGTTCCCTAGTTGGTAAAGAAAAGTCAACCATTTTTTCTCCACTGATTTTTTCATGAATATCTTTATGTAAATCTGGCAAATTACTAAAATCCCATATCTCTTTCCTTCCTAAAAATTTAGGATACAGTTGATGAACGAAAGGTAACTCCACATTATTTTCGTCCTTCACTACAATAAATAAAAAATCTGTACACATAAATGTAAATAAAAAAAAGCCTTTTTTTGATAATTCTAAATTAAACCTACTCACACCATAATTAAATCCTCTTTCTTTAAAAGAATATCCTGGATCAAAATATACTTTTACATCCTGAGGTATTTCATTATTTCTCAATATAGATAGCCAATCATTACATATATTAACCCCTGAAGCAATTGACATTGTAACAGCAGTCTTAATACACCATTTACTTATAAATAGCCTTTGTTCTACATACATAATATTATTATTTTTTATTTTTAAATTATTTTGTGCATCCTCTTCATAATTCTTTCCAAACCAATTATTACAATCAGCACAGAGTATATTCCCAATTAGCGGTTTTACTTTATATTTATCTGTCAACCATTTAGGTGAACAATGTTCTCTTGTAACCCTTTTTTTGCCACATGCATAGCAAAAATTGTCTAGATTTAGGTTCCTGATAGATGGTAACGATTCTTTACACTCTGTTGATTGATACACTTCATAATCAGATGACCCGTTTCTATCTAAATACATATTCATATTGCTTAAGCCTACTTCTTTTAGTCTGCTAGCATCTTTAATAATAGAATCTAATATCTTATCTATACCTCTTTGTTTAAATGACATTTCTTTAACCAAATATGTTGGCACCTTTTTATCCTCACCAAGTGCAACCCTAATAACATAGTTTTCATTATCATCATTAATGACAAGGCTAAAATTTCCTACACACTTAAAAAATTCCTTCTCTTTATCTGCAATATCTATTACGATACTCCACTCTTTACCATTTGAGTTAAACTTTAACAAAATACTGCTTTCCTGTAATTCTGCGTTGACATTTTTAGATGTATTGTATGTGGTGGGCATTTTAGATTTTATATACTTACTAAAATGTGTTTTTGCTAATTCTATAAGTAAATCCCTATCTTGCATATCATCAACCTTGAGTTCTACAATTGGTATAAATACTATTAAGTCATTACGTTCTGACATGTGTTTATTTTCTAAATCTATTTTACCACCTGTAAATTCACAGACAACTACAGCACTACTATGATCATTATAATTAACATCGTTTAAATTATAAACATACTTCCAATTCTCTGATTTCATTACTTCTATTAAGTTCATTCAACCCTCCTATATGTTGATATGGTGCTATAATACATTTATCTTTATTGCACTTATTTGTATTTTTATTAGCACAGGCTATCAATTAAGCCAAAAAACTTTTACAAAAGGAAGGATTACTTCCTCCTGATGAATATTTAGCTTCTTAAGCAATCTACTAAATCTATATTCTCAAATAAATTGCCTACTTCATACAGCTTATTTAAGTTCGTCAGTTTATGGCTTAACTCGACTTTCTTTCACAGTAATTCTTCCTGTTTTTATAATTATATTTATCAGTCACTTCTGTTGCAACAATAGTTTACCATAACATTCTGTAGCTTTTCCTTACTCTATATACTTGACTTAACGGCTTGTTAAATACCTATAATAATATAAATTATATCTAGGAAGCATTCTCTTTACGCCTAAAAAATTTTATCAGGGCAATGAATACTCCATAATATCTACTACAGAAACTCTATATGAACCTTTCGTCGTAGGAGTACCCACCATTTTAACATACTCCCAAAAATCATTACTTTCAATAAACCTTGCAGCATCATCAAGAGAGAGCATGTCTGTCTTAGCTACTATATAGTAACCCGCATATGGAACTTCATTTTTTTTAGAAAAATGGGTAACAGCTTTTCCAGAAATAATCATCGGAATTATAAGCTTCTCCTTCAATATACTTGTCAATGCTTGTGATCTACCATATTCATACCAATAAACATTTGGTGATATTTTTCTTTTTTCCAATTCGATTTTATTCTGAATAAAATATTCATAACAACATGAAAAGTTACATTTCAGTTCATTTTCAGGAATAACACTCACCCCATTTTTGCCAATATAATATGGAAAAATTATTTTATATTTCTTTTTGGATTTAAGGCTTCGTGGGCTAACTGCATTGTATACCAGCTGATTTTCAATTCTATAATCGCCTACAACAGTAAATTGTCCTTCTATATGGTATTCTTTTAAAAGGTACACAGAATTTCTTAAAGTTGCTACACTATTGAAAATATCAAAATAATCGCCAAATTTCCGGTTAGATGATAAGGTTCTATCATCTTCAAAAATCCATCTATCAAGCAAATGCTTTTTCTCAATTATTGCATCAGTGTCTCCCTCTGGTTTTATAAATGATAAATTATCAGATACATACTGCCTACAAACAATTATCGCTACTCCGATAGTACGATTTGGGAAAACATCTCTCCCAGAATAATCTATAATTAATTCCAACTTTGGCAAAAGCATTTTTCTCAATACCTCTGCATATTTATTTCTAAAAATACTAAATGGTACTAGATATGAAAGTGTTCCATTTTTCGATAAAGCATTAATGCTCTTCTCAATAAATGCATATGAATAGTCAAATCTTCCGTTTTTACAAGATTGATATTTATCCTTCAAATACAAACGTTGCTCAAAACTTAAATCATGATAAGTTACATATGGTGGATTTCCTATTATGAAATCATACTTAAGTAGGTCCTGCCTTAAATAATCAATCTGTTTAATATTCCAATGTATAGGTTGTATGTTTAAATCAAAGCATAAACTATTCAGACGATATACTGCAGTAGAAATAGCTTTGGAATCTACGTCATATCCTACAATATCATTTAGCATACCTTTACGAATCTCTTCATCTGACCATTTTTTTCTTCTCCCGTCTAGTATATATCTCCTAACTATTTCAACCAAAATATTTCCTTCACCGCATGAATTTTCCAAAACTTTTTTTCCTACAATATCCGATTTGTAGTTTGCATAATCTAATAAAGTATTTACATATTCAATCGGAGTAGGCGTCTGACCGAGTTTGATCATATCTTATGTACTCCCTTTCATATACTTTTTAGTATCTGCTGCACATATAATGACTCTGTTAAAATCATCCAATAAATCCATTATTATATCAAATGTAGTTTGAAAATCCTCCTTTTTTATTCCATAACGTTCTCCATGAACTACTTTATGTCTATTAGAAAGCAATTCCGTATCTATATATTGCTTCTTCAAGTCAAATATATCAGTTTCTATACCTACGCTACATAATAACTCTTTAATTTCTTCTGATGATGGGTTTGAATGAGTTGATATCACATCACTTTTTACTTCGAAATTTGAATCTGATAATTTCTCATATTTTAATATTAATCTTTGGTGCACACTGTTTTTATCTGTATTTTTACATTGTTTTAATGCTTCTTTCAATTTAAATACAACAAAATTATTTTTTAGAAGCTTATTGGGTATTCTCTGGTCTGATACATAACTAACATACTTATTTGCTGCATATTTAATAAATCCTTCAAAATGTGCACATAGAAGAGCCATGCTGGAGCGTAATAATATAGCCTCATTTATTGTATCTTTTAAAATAAGAATTCTCAAAGATATCATTTCTTTTTTTCTCCATGCTAAATCATCTTGAAGTAATTTTTCTAACTCTTCAACCGTCTTAATTTTCTTTGACATCGAATACTTCTCGGCTCAGTGTAGTCAATTTTTTAATTCTACTCACTGGTCTTATTCCCCTCTTAGTCGCTTCTAAATATCCCTCATTAGAATATAGCAAATCAATTTTATTCCTTAAGTCATCTTTATGAGTCTCATAATAATCAATATTGTCTGCTATTCCTGGAATTATTGCTTCATACGCTCCAACCAAAACCGGTCCAATGTGACTTTGTTTTTCACTATCATACTTTTTAAATGCATTTTCACCCATAACATCATATACAAGTTTAAAAACTCTTTCAAAAATGTCTTTTTCTTTTTTTAAATCTATTTTTTTATCAAGCAACTCTATAATTTCATCTGTAATGAAGTTATTATAATTTTCCGAATCACTAACATCTATTCTAGACAATCTTAAAACAAAGTATTTAACAACAAGTTCCAAATACCCTTGCTCTTCAGCATCCTTTTCAGATAATGGCAATGAACTTTGAAAATATATATTTTCACTTAGCTCCTTAAGCCCCTTATATGCACCTTCATCTTTCATAACTAAGATGCAGTTTCGAATTTCTTGTGGACTAAGATGACTTCCACCAGTGTTCAAACGTTGGAACATCTCATATTGTGCGAATCCGTCACTACTTTTATCAATAATTATAATAAGAATTTTTGACCTCTTAATATACCTCCTTTGGGCTTCTGTAAGCGAATTTTCCTCTTCTTCATCTTCCCAGAATTTTCCTTCTAATGCGGGTAAAAATTTTGTTTTTGTTAATGACTCCCTCTCGTACGGTTCTTCGTTTTCATCTTCCTCATCACGACTTTTCTTAAGTATTCCCATAAACTTAAAGATAGTAGACAATCTCTGTTGTCCATCAATCAAACTCCATTTACCATCTTCATCTTGGAATACATAAATTGGTGGAATAGGAATATCTAATAGAATAGATTCTATAAGCGCAGATTGTTGGTCAATATCCCACCTGAACAACCGTTGATATATAGGACTGATATTCAGATCTCCATCTCGATACAAGCCTGCCAACTCTCCTATCGACATAGGATAATTATCCGTTTTTATTGATTTTGACATCTTATCAATCTGATCTTGTAATGTTTCCATTTTTCATCTCCTTATTCTTTACTATTTTATTTACTATATAACTAACTTTACATAATTTCAATAATGTCATTTAGTGTTGTAAGATCCTCTACATAAAAATTTGATTTTTCCTTTGATTTCAAATTATTAAAATTTATATATTTTTCAACTTGAAATCTAACCTTCCTTGACACTCACTACAAGTTTATAGCGACAGTAATTATTATTCTCATATCTAACATGTGTGACTATAACCTGTATTTTTATAAATAACTTATAGTCAAATAATACATCTGTCACATATAATATTTATGATCTTACAAAATCTAATAAATAATCCATTTGATAATGCTAAATATTTCTTTGCAAGAAATGCTTCTTGTCATTTATTTTTTTTAATAAATGACAACTACTTAGCAACTACAAATATATTCTAAATCCAAGCTCAAGCTCACACTCATACAGCCCGAAACAATCCGTATACAATTCAATTGTTAAATTTCCATCCACAAGTGCTTTATCCGTAATATCAACCCTATATTTTACCATCAATTATGACTCTCTCTAAATTTATCAAAAGCCTTCGCTGCGTTCTGTGTTCTACCTTCTTTATAAGATTCATATCCTTTTTGTATCTTATCATGAATCTCATCTATGCTCATTTTAGTCATATCAATACTCTCCGGGGCACTTGGTAAAGTTATGGCAAAAGGAATTCCTCCGGTCAATACAATTTGGTTAAGAAACATATCTACAGCCGTAGACATAGGAACTCCTAAACGTCCAAGTACAGCCTCCGCATCTTTCTTCAGTGTAGGATTCACTCTTAAGTTCAATGTTGCCGATTTCTCCATATACGCTACCTCCATTCTTTTTAAATATTGTAACTACATTGTCTTTACTTGTCAATGCAACGAAAATTCTCCAATCCCAAAAAGAGCAGACGCCCTCGCGTCTGCTCCAAAATCTATCTATATATTATATTACTTTCTCTCCGCAATCGCTGCCTGTGCTGCCATTGCCCGTTGTAGGACTCTCGATTAGGCTAACTGTTGGATTATTTTTTCGACCATCAACCTGTAACTTAAAGTCATCATCAACTATATTCAACTTCCATACAAAACAGTCCGGATATACAATTATTTCCTTTACAAAAGCATCTATTACCTCTTCCGGTATGCTATGTGTTGAAAAATTAAAATTCTGTTCCAAACCATACTTTAGTACTTGTAATCGTTGATCATATTCTTCGTCCGAAACTTCTTCATCTATTTGATATGATTTTAGCATTTTCTGCCACTTTTCTTTTTCCTCAAACAGACTCTTTTTCTTATCC
>ERZ773070.1271-NODE-1271-length-15859-cov-8.481840_pt1 | contig 15859 bp, 12 predicted proteins | sample MGYA00580618_ERZ773070 | MGnify/ENA primary metagenome ERZ773070 (study PRJEB29015, sample SAMEA2738023) | human oral metagenome | biome: human oral; feature: human-associated habitat; material: dental | place: China | collected 2019 ... | reverse complement strand
CGGGGACCAGCCGCAGCGTAGGGGCCGGGGGAAGGGCGAGGGCGCTCACGAGAACCTCCTAGAACACATGTTCGACGAACAACTGTTCGAAGAATAGCGGGATCGGTGCGACACGTCCAGCATCTTTCGAACATGTGTTTGAAAGCGGGGCGAGTCGGCCGTATGGTTGCCGGGAACCAGGACATCACCGGGCACTGACACGAATCGGGAGCCCTTAACGGCCCGCCCGGGCTCGCGGGCGCCACAGCGGCCCGCCGTCAGCCCGAACCATCCAGACCGGCCAGGATCACCGAGGAGATCGCGATGAGCACGTCCCGCGGCAGCGACCGCCCCACGAAGGCACGAGCCGGGAGCCCGGCCGGGCGGCGGGCGGAGCGGGCCGCCGAGCAGAAGCGCCCCCGCCAGGAGAACGCCGAGGACACCGCTGTCGCCGATAGCGGCACTGGGGTCCTCGCGAGCCTCGATGAGCGCGCCCGCGCGGTGTACGAGGCCGTGCGCGACGCCGTCGTCGATCACGGCTACCCGCCCTCGTTGCGGGAGATCGGCCAGAGAGTGGGGCTGACGAGCCCCTCCTCGGTCAAGCACCAGCTCGACAAGCTCGAGCGGCTCGGCCTGGTGCGCCGCGACCCCAAGCGCCCTCGCGCTCTGGAGGTCATCGTCCCCGAGGAGCCTGCGACCACCGATACCACTGCAGCCGCTGAGGCCGCCACTCCTCCCACTCCCCCGGCCGCCCCGGGCCGGCCCGCGCTGCGGGCGATCCCCGGCGGTGCAGCCTCCCCCGCCGAGCCCGCCGCCCTGCCGACCCTGCCGGGCGTGGCCGAGGGCGAGGCCGTGGCGGTGCCCCTCGTGGGGCGGATCGCGGCGGGCTCACCGATCCTCGCCGAGCAGGAGGTCGAGGACGTCATGGCCCTGCCCCGGCGGCTGACCGGCTCCGGGGAGCTCTTCATGCTCCAGGTCCACGGGGACTCGATGATCGACGCCGCGATCTGCGACGGCGACTGGGTGGTGGTCCGCGCGCAGTCCGATGCCGCCAATGGGGAGATCGTGGCGGCGATGCTCGACGACGTCGACGGCGCCTCGGCCACGGTCAAGGTCCTGTCCCGCAAGGACGGGCACCAGTGGCTCCTGCCGCGCAACCCCGACTACGCGCCGATCCCGGGCGACGACGCGACGATCATGGGGAGGGTCGTCACCGTCCTGCGCGCGCTCTGACGAGCCTCACCGGGGCACAACATCGGCGGAGCCCCTATCCCTTTCCGGGATAGGGGCTCCGCCGTCGTACTCGCAGTACTGCTGTCAGTAGCCGAGGCCGCGGGCGACCTCGCGCAGGTGCTGGGCGGAGGCGGTGAGGCGGTCGCGCTCGTCGAGGGTCAGGGGCAGCTCGAGGCGGCGGCCGGCGCCCTCGCGGCCGACGATCGTCGGCACGGCCATGCACACGTCCGAGATGCCGTGCCAGTTGTCCAGCAGCGGGGAGACGGTGAGCACGCGCTGCTCGTCGTTGAGGACGGCGCCGATGATCTTCTGCACCGCCAGGCCGACGGCGTAGTTGGTCACGCCCTTGCCCTCGATGATGCGGTAGGCGGAGCGGACGACGTCGTGGGCGATGCGGTCGCGCTTGGCCTGGTCGAAGGTGCCACCGTCGAGGGTCGGACCCCACTGGGTGATCGGCACGCCGCCGATCTCGCAGCTCGACCACAGGGCGACCTCGGAGTCGCCGTGCTCACCGGCGATGTAGCCGTGGATGTTCTGGGTGGCGGTGCCGGTCTCCAGGGAGACGAGGTAGCGCATGCGGGCGGTGTCCAGGACGGTGCCGGAGCCGAAGATCTGGTTCTCGGGCAGGCCGGTGATCTTCTTGGCGCAGTAGGTGACGACGTCCACGGGGTTGGCCACGAGGAGGAAGATCGCGTGCGGGGCGACCTCGACGAGCTTGGGCAGGATCTTCTCCATGATGCCCACGGTGGCGCCGGCCAGCTCCAGGCGCGACTGGCCCGGCTTCTGCTTGGCGCCGGCCGTAATGGCGATGACGTCGGCGTCGCGGCAGATCTCCGGGTCGTCCGAGCCCGAGACCGAGCCGGCCGACGTGAACTGGATGCCCTGGGCGATGTCGAGGGCCTCGGCCTCGACCTTCTCCTTGGCGATGTCCTGCAGGACGACCTCGCGGGCGACGCCCTTGGTGACGCAGGCGTAGGCGAGGGTTGAGCCGACGGCGCCGGCGCCGATGATGGCGACCTTCGAGGGGCGGCCGGACTTCGCCGTCGGGTAGGAGCCTTCGGCGTTGTTAGTGATCGCGGCGTCGGACACGGGAAACCTCCAGATCTTCGTGGGACGGGCCGTTCGGCCCAGGGCCCAGCCTAGCGGCAAGAGGCGCGCGCCACAGCGGCCCTAAGCCCCGAAGTCCCACGACTCGCCGTCTCCTCCCGCCAGCGACGGCGCCCGCCCGCCCCAGGCCCCGACGGCCCCGGCCCGTCTCAGTGGCCAACAGCGGCGAGGCGCCTCAGCGCGCCGAGGACCACCTCGCGGTCCGTCGTGGGCCACAGGCCCGGCATGGAGCGGGCGAGGAAGGAGCCGTAGCGGGCGCGGCGCAGCCGGGGGTCGAGGACGGCGACGACGCCGCGGTCGTCCGAGCGGCGCACGAGCCGGCCCGCGCCCTGGGCGAGCAGGAGCGCGGCATGCGTGGCGGACACGGACATGAAGCCGTTGCCGCCGGCGGCGCTGACCGCCTCGGACCGCGCGTTGGCCACGGGGTCGTCCGGGCGCGGGAAGGGGATGCGGTCGATGATGACGAGGCGGCAGGCCCGCCCCGGCACGTCCACGCCCTGCCAGAGGCTGAGGGTGCCCACGAGGCAGGAGTCCTCGTCCTCGGCGAAGGCGCGCACGAGCGTGGGCAGCTGGTCCTCCCCCTGGGCGAAGACGGTCAGATCCGTGGCGCCGCGCAGCACGGCGGCGGCCTCCTCCGCGGCGCGCCGGGAGGAGAACAGGCCGAGCATCCCGCCGCCGGAGGCCTCGGTGAGGGCCAGGACCTCGTCGAGGGCCGCCTCGGAGATGCCCATCTGAGGGCGGGGCAGGTGCGTGGGGGTGTAGAGGATGCCCTGGCGGGCGTAGTCGAAGGGCGTGCCGACGTCGACGCCGTCCCAGGCGGCGGACCCGAGCGTGAGCCCCAGCGAGCGCGCCATGGGGTCGAAGCTGCCGCCGAGCGCCAGGGTGGCGGAGGTCAGGACGGCGGCGCGGCCCTGAAGGAGGGAGTCGGCGACACTCCCGGCCACGTCGATGGGGGCGAGCAGGAGGCGGGGCGGGTCGGCGCCCATGCGGGGCCGCTCGATCCAGGCCACGTCCCGGCGCGCCTCCACGCTGCCCGAGGTCATGCGCTCGACGGCGTCGAGAAGATCGGCGACGGCGGTGCGCGCCAGGGCGATCGCGCCGGCGTCCCCCGAGCGGGCCTTGGCGGCCTCGCGGATATCGCTGGCGACCTGCCGGGCGGCCTCGTCGAGGGTGATGAGACCGTCATGGAGGGCTGAGGGCAGGCCGGCCTCGAGGCGCCCGTCGGGCAGGTCCGCGAGCGCGAGCTGGAGGGTCTGGCCGGCGGCCTCCAGGTCGGCGGCGATGACGCCGGCGTGCTTGCGGGCGGTGGAGGCCACGCGCATGACGGCGGCGGCGGACAGGCTGACGGTCCCCTGGGAGCGGACGCGGTCGGCGAGGTCGTGGGCCTCGTCGACGACGACGATGTCGTGCTCGGGCAGGACGTTCGGGTTGCCGGCGGCGGCGATGCCGAGCATCGCGTGGTTGGTGATGACCAGGTCGGCCTCGCCGGCGGCGGCCCGGGCGCGCTCGGGGAAGCAGTCGTCGTGGAAGGGGCAGGAGGCGCCCAGGCACTCGGCGCGCGAGACGGAGACCTGCGCCCAGGCGCGGTCGGTGACACCGGGGACGAGGTCGTCGCGGTCGCCGGTGGTCGTGGTGGAGGCCCATTCGCGCAGGCGCAGCACCTGCTCGGCCAGGGTTGTGGAGGCCGCCTGGCCCAGGCGCGCAGGGGCCAGGGCGCTCGTGGCGGAGAAGAGGGAGTCGGCGTCGTCGTCCTCGGGGTAGCCCCCGGCCAGGCGGTGGCGGCACAGGTAGTTCTGCCAGCCCTTGAGCAGGGCGATCGACGGCGCGCGCCCGGTGGCCTGCTCGATGGCGGCGGCGGCCAGCGGCGCGTCCTTGGTGAGGATCTGGCGCTGGAGGGCGAGCGTGGCGGTCGCGACGACCGCCCGCTCTCCCGCCTCGACGGCGCGCGCGAGCACGGGCACGAGGTAGCCGAGCGACTTCCCGGTGCCCGTGCCGGCCTGGACCATGAGGTGGGTGCCGTCGGCCAGGGCCTGGGCGACCCTGCGGGCCATCTCCTCCTGGCCCGCCCGGGGGCTGCCGCCCATGGCCTCGACCGCGTGGGCGAGGGCCGTCAAGGGGGTCCCGGCGGAGCCCGGCGAGTCCGGCGAGCCCGGGGGGTTCACGGCCTCATCACTCACAGGGCGGCGCCGGTGAGCTCTGCGGCGAGGGCGGCGCTGACCTTGGCGACGACGCGCGTGCCGGCCTCGACGTACTCGATGGACTCGATCTCGCCGTCGGCGTGGACGCGCGAGACGAGGTCGCCCCGCGAGTAGGGCACGACGACGTCGACGGGCACATCCGGGCGGGGCAGCATCTCCTCGATGCGCTCGCGCAGCTCGTCAATGCCCTCCCCGGTGCGCGCCGAGACGGTCAGGGCCCCGGGCAGCTGGGTGCGCAGGGCCACGAGCGTCATCGGGTCGGCGAGGTCGGCCTTGTTGAGGGCGATGAGCTCGGGGACCTCCAGGGCGCCGGGGATCTCGGCGAGGACAGTCCTCACGGCGGCGATCTGGCTGAGGGGGTCGGGGTGGGCGGCGTCGACGACGTGCAGGACGAGATCCGCCTCCGCGACCTCCTCGAGGGTGGAGCGGAAGGCCTCGATGAGCTCGTGGGGAAGGTTGCGCACGAAGCCGACCGTGTCGGTGAGCGTGTAGACGCGCCCGTCGGAGGCCTCGGTGCGGCGCACCGTGGGGTCGAGGGTGGCGAAGAGGGCGTCCTGCACCATGATCCCGGCGCCGGTGAGGCGGTTCATGAGGGAGGACTTGCCGGCGTTGGTGTACCCGGCGATGGCGACGCTCGGGATGGGGCCGCGGCGGCGCGAGCCGCGCTTGACCTCCCGGGAGGGCGCCATGGCCTTGATCTCGCGGCGGAGCTTGGCCATGCGCTCGCGGATGCGGCGCCGGTCGAGCTCGATCTTCGTCTCGCCGGGGCCGCGCGAGCCGATGCCCTGGCCTCCGGCGACGCGCCCGCCGGCCTGGCGGGACATGGACTCGCCCCACCCGCGCAGGCGCGGCAGCAGGTACTCCAACTGGGCGAGCTCCACCTGGGCCTTGCCCTCGCGGGACTTGGCGTGCTGGGCGAAGATGTCGAGGATGACGGCGGTGCGGTCGACGACCTTGGCGTCGACGACGTCCTCCAGGGCGCGGCGCTGGGAGGGGGCGAGCTCGCCGTCGACGATGACCGTGTCCGCCCCGGCGGCGGAGACGATCTCGGCGAGCTCCTTGGCCTTGCCGCTGCCGAGGTAGGTGGCGGGATCGGGGTGGTCGCGCCGCTGGACGAGCGCGTCGAGGACCTGCGAGCCGGCGGTCTCGGCCAGGGCGGCGAGCTCGGAGAGCGAGGTCTCGGCGTCCTGGGAGCCCTGGGAGCCGGCGGGCCCGTCGGCCGAGCGCGGCAGGTCGAGGCCGACGAGCACGACCTTCTCCAGGCGGATCTGGCGGTACTCGACCTCGCTGACGTCCTCCAGCTCGGTGGACAGGGAGGCGACGCGCCTGGTGGCGGCGCGGGCCTCGCGCTCCAGGGAGCCGTCGTCGTCGCTCTCGCGGCTCTCATGCTGGGAGGCGGTGGAGGCCAGGGCCGTGCCGCGGCGCGAGAGGATGCGGGCGACGATCTCCTCGGCGCGGGTGTCGGCCTCGGCGAGGTCGGGCTGGTCGGTGGTCTGGGGGGTGGAGGGGTGGGTCACTGAGGTCCTTCGGGGTTCCGTGAGGCCGGCCCGGAGCGGGGCTCGACGGGCCGGGCGATCTGGCGTGTCGGTCTGGGTCGCGGCGCGGGCGGCGACTGCTCGCCGCCGGTCACGGCATCCGGGTGATCCACATGGGCGCATCGTAGCGCAGCGACGCCGCCGGTAGGGCAGGGCGCCCCGGAGGCTCCAGGCGGCGCCCACCAGCGCCGCGGGGCGAGCGTCGGCGCCCCACCGCGGTTCCGGCCTGCTGGCTGGGGCGCGGCGCTAGTCTCGGCCCGTGAGCCCATCGCCGACGGCGCAGGACCCCGCGCCTCCACCATCGCCGTCGCCGCGCGCCCTGGCGACCACGAGGCTCGGCCACCTGGCGATGGCGATGCTGGCGGTCGAGCTGCTCACCGGCATGCAGGTCTACGTGGGGCAGACGGTGCTGCCCCTCATGGCCACCGAGCTCAACGCCCGCGACTCCTACGGCCTGGTGACCGCCGCCGCCCAGGTGCCGGCCTTCCTGACCATGCCGCTGGGCGGCGCCATGCTGGGGCGGTGGCGCGCGGACCGGCTGATGACAGCTCTGACCGCCGTGCTGGTGGCGGGCGCGGGGGCCTGCGCCCTGGCGCCGACGGTGTGGGTCTATGTGCTCGGGGAGGCCGTGCGCGGCCTGGGCGCCGGCGCCCTCGCGACGGTGGGCATGGGGGTGCTGGTGGCCGGCCTGCCGGGGTCGTGGCGGCGCCTGTTCCTGTCCGCGGGCTCGGCCATGTGGGTGCTGTCGGCCCTGCTGGGGCCCACCTACGCCGCCGGGGTCAGCGCGGGGTGGGGGTGGCGCTGGGCACTGGTGGGGTATCTGCCGCTGTTGGTGGCGGCGCGGGTAGCGGCGGCCCGCGCGATCCGGGACCTGCGGGTGCGCGCCGACGAGGAGGGCGCCCCACTGATCCCCGCCGTCGCGCTGGCCACCGGGGTGGCCCTCGTGGGGGCCTTCTCAGCCTCCTCCTACCGTTTCTGGGTGGCGAGCGCCCTCGGCGGGGCGCTGGTGCTGTGGGCCTGCGCGCGGGTGCTCCCCGCGGGGGTGGTGCGGGCGGCGCGCGGCCGTCCTGCGGCGCTGGCGGCGCTCGCCTGGGTCTGCGGGGCCTACTTCTCCCTCAACTACCTGGTCTCGCCGGCCGCTCACGACGTGCTGGGCCTGGCCCCAGGGGCGATTGGCTGGGCGCTGACCGGCGAGGGCCTCGCGTGGAGCGCGGTGGCCATGTGGTGCGGAGCGCATCCGGCACCCACCCCGGCCGCCTACCGGCGCCGGACGACCGCGGGCGCCGCGCTCTTCGGGGTGGGCGGATGCGTCATGGCCTGCGCCCTGGGGGGCGCGCTTCCCTGGTGGGGGCTCCACGCGGGATGGATGCTGGCCGGTATCGGCATGGGATGGACGCACCAGGACACGCTCGCGCGGTGCGTCGCCGATCCCGCGGAGACCGGGCTGCCCGTCGACGGGATCTCCCAGGCCAGGATCGCCGCGTCGGTGACCGTGGGCGGCGCTGTGGGCGGCGCGACCCTGGGCACCTTCGCGACCTCCGTGGTCGCCCCCGGCGCCGACGGCGTCCAGGCCGCCCTGGTGGTGCCCACCGTGCTGGCCCTGGCGGCCGCGCTTGCGGCGGCGCCGCTGCTCACGCGGCGGGTCGGCTGAGCGGGCGCTACCCTCGTGGCGTGAGCGAGCACTACTTCACCGCCTCCCCGGCCGCCGAGTCCGCCGAGCGCGGCCACCGCTTCACGATCCGCGGCCACGAGGTGGAGGTGACGACGGCCTCCGGCGTCTTCTCCGCCGACCGCCTGGACAAGGGCACGCAGGTGCTGCTGGACCACGTGCCCGATCCGCCCGCCACCGGCCGCTTCCTGGACCTGGGCTGCGGCTGGGGCCCCATCGCCCTGGCCCTGGCGCTCGCCTCCCCCGACGCCGAGGTCCTGGCCGCCGACGTCAACGAGCGCGCCATCGACCTGACCGCCCGCAACGCCTCCGCGGCGGGGCTGACGGGCGTGCGCGCCGCCGAGGCCGGCGCGCTCGGCGCCGAGCTGCGCGCCTCCAGCAAGCGCCTCGACCTCATCTGGTCCAATCCCCCGGTGAGGATCGGCAAGGAGGCGCTTCACGCACTCCTCACGGACTGGCTCCCCCTCCTGGCCGACGACGGCGAGGCGTGGCTCGTCGTCGGCAAGAACCTGGGGGCGGACTCGCTGGCCGCCTGGCTCGGCTCGCAGGGCTGGGCCGTGGAGCGGGCCGCATCGGCCAAGGGCTTCCGGGTCCTTCGGGTCAGTCGCTGAGGGCGCCGCCAGGCCCGCCGTCGCCGGCCGCGCCGCCAGGCGCGTCTCCCCTACCCCGCAGCCTGGTGCCGCCTGGCGCCGCCGCGCAGGTCGAGGGCCGCCAGGGCCACCGCGATGAGGCAGATCGCCACACTCGCGCCCAGACCCATGAGGAAGCCGTCGTCCCAGCCCCTCCGACCCGCCGTCGAGAAGGCGATGCCAGTGATGGCGGCGATCCCCACCGAGGTGCCGATGCGCTGGCTGGTCTGCAGGATGCCGCCGGCCGCCCCGGCGTAGTGGAGGGGCACCTCGGCCAGGGTGAGCGTCTGGTTCGGAGAGACGACCATCGCCTGCCCGGCGCCCTGGAGGAAGAGGGTGAGGCCCGCCCACCAGAAGGGCAGGCCGGAGGTGGTGTGAAGGCGGACGACGAGCATCGTCGTCAGGAGGCTCGCGATGATGAGCGCCAGGCCGACGAGCACCATGGAGCGCCCCATGCGCAGCACGTGGCGCCCGGCGATGGGGGCCCCGACGGCGCCGGCCAGGGCGGAGGGCAGTCCCACCAGTCCCGCGGCGAGCGCGGAGGAGCCCAGACCCTGTTGGACGTACTGGGCGATGATGAGCCAGATCCCCGCCACAGCGGTGAAGTAGGCGCCGATGAGCAGGGTCCCGACGGCGAAGGACCGGGTGCGGAACAGCCCGAGGTGGACCATGGGCCGGCGCCCGCGCATGGCGTAGCGGCGCTCCCAGACGAGCCAGCCGGCGGCCAGCGCGAGCCCGATGCCGAGGCTCGCCCAGATCCAGGCGCCCACCGGCGAGTCGGAGGACTCCACGAAGGGGAGCATGACGAGGAGGGTCGCCAGCCCCAGGAGCGCCATGCCCACGGGGTCGAAGTCGGCGCGGGGCCGCCTGGCGCCCACGGAAGCGCCCGCGCCAGCACCCGTGCCCGCACCAGCGGCGCTGGGCCCTCCCGCGCCCGGGAGGGTGGCCGAGGAGGGGGCCCAGGCGGATGCGGGCAGGACCCGCAGCGCGACGATGGCCCCGATGATCGCGACAGGCACGTTGACGAGGAAGGAGGCGCGCCATCCCGCCTCGGGGCCGAGCGCGCCGACGAGCGCGCCGGACATGACCGGTCCCACGGCCACGGAGACGCCCACCATCCCGCCGAACATCCCGAAGGCGCGCCCGCGCCGCTCGCCGGCGAAGTACTGCTGGATCATGCCGGTGACCTGGGGGCTCAGCAGCCCGGAGCCCACGCCCATGAGCAGGCGCGCCAGGTTGAGGGCGAGGAGCGAGGGCGCCAGGCCGGACAGGAGGGAGCCGGTGCCGAAGACCACCAGGCCGGCCACGAACAGGCGGCCCCGGCCCAGCACATCCCCGGCCCGCCCGGCGGCCACGAGGAGGATCCCGAAGACGAGCGCGTAGCCGGAGACCACCCACTGCAGCGCGGAGGTGGAGGCGCGCAGGCTCGTCTCGATGGCGTGCAGGACCACGTTGACCGAGGAGACGGCCAGGAGCGACATGAACGCGGCGATGAGCAGGACGGAGAGGATCTCCTTCTGCTGGCGGTTCATGGGTCCCGTGGCGCCGGCAGGAGGGGCGGCGCCGTGGGAGGGCTCGCTGCAGCTGGGTGTCACCGGCCCACCCTAGGACCAGGGGCTCAGTACTGCGAGGCGATGGCCCGCCGCACGTCGTCGGGCGCGTCACTGGTGTCGGACGCGGGCGTGCTCCAGCGCCCCGTGGCGACGTCGACGACGATCGAGAGCACGGTGACGATGAGCACCGGCAGGATCCAGCCCGTCGAGTTGTCCCAGGCCCCGGTGCGCGACAGGAGATCGGAGGGGGCGGACCAGCCGATATCCGCCGCGGCCGAGATGGCGCCGAGGATGACGGCCAGGCTCACAGGCAGCCGGTAGGTCCAGCGCAGGTGGCCGGGGGCGGCGCTGTCGATGAGCGTGACGGCGATGAGGGTGATGACGATGGGGTAGAGCAGGAGCGTCACCGGGGAGATGACGACGATCATGGCGGCCAGGCCCAGGTTCGTCAGCGCCAGGGCAACGGCGGAGCAGCCGATGGCCTGGACGCGGAACTCGATCCGGGGCCAGGCGGCGTTGGCGTAGCCGGCCCAGGAGGAGACGAGCCCGACGGAGGTGGACAGGCAGGCGAGCACGACGATGAGCGCGAAGACCACCGTGCCGGCCGAGCCCAGGGAACTGGCGGCGGCGGAGCGCAGGAGCGAGGTGCCGTCCGCGGGGTCCCCGGCGGCGTGCCTGCCCAAGAGCGCGAGGCTCCCGTAAACGGCGGCCAGGCAGATCGCCGCGACGATGCCCGCGCCGCTGGTGCCCCACAGGATCTGCTTCTCGGTGCTCATCCCCTGCGAGCGCAGCGAGGTGATGACGACGATCCCGAAGACTGTGGCCGCCAGGGCGTCCATGGTGAGGTAGCCCTGGGTGAGCCCGGCCGCCACCGGTGCGGCGGCGTAGGAGTCAGCGGCGGGGCGATCGATCAATGGGGAGCCGACGACCGTGGCGGCGCACAGCACCGCGATGAGGAAGAGGAGGGCGGGGGTCAGGAAGTTGCCGATGCGGTCGGCCAGGCGCGAGGGGCGCAGTGAGAGCCCCAGCGTGGCGGCGAAGAACCCAATGGCGTGCAGGGCCAGGGCCACGCGCCCGGTGGGCAGCCCGACGAGTTCCAGCAGCGGCCTGGTGGCCAGCTCGTAGGAGACGATCGCGGTCCTCGGAATGGCGTAGAGCGGGCCGATGGCCAGGTAGACGACCAGTGGGAGGACGCGGCCGAAGCGGGGCCCGACCCTGCGGGCCAGGCCGAGGATCCCCTCCCCCGAGGTTGACACAGCGATGACGCCGAGCAGCGGCAGGATGACGCCGGTGGCGATGAAGCCGAGGACGACGATGCCCACCGAGTTCCCGCTGGAGGCACCCAGGGAGGGTGGGAAGATGAGGTTGCCCGCCCCGAAGAACAGGGCGAAGAGCATGAGCCCCGTCGTGAGGACTCGGCGGAGGAACTGGGTGGGAGTCATAGAACTGTGATTCTTCCGGTGATCTGTGCGGGGCCTGTCAGCAGCACCGCGACGTCGTCGGATGCGGGGCTGGCGCCGACGTGGACGCCGATCTCGCCGCCGGGGACGAGCATCCGGTAGGACTGCGGGGCGCCCGGCCCGTCCCATTCGTGGAGGGCGACGGCGGCCGCGCAGCAGCCCTCCCCGCAGGAGGGCGCCTCCCCCATCCCGCTCGTGAGGAGGCGCAGGCGCGCCACCCCGACCGCCTCGCCACTGCCGGGGTCGGTCTCCTCCCCCAGCGCGACGATGAGCTCGAGGCCGGAGCCCGGCTCGGGCGCGGGCTCGTAGCGCACGGGCTCGCCGGGGCCATCGGGGCGGACCAGGATAGCGGCGTCGAGCTCGGCCTCATCGACCAGGGCGACGGCGGTATGGGCGCAGCGCATCGCCGGCATGGTGACGCTCAGGCCCGCGCGGGGCCCGTCGATACCGGGGATGAGGACGGAGGTGTCCCAGCCCTGCCAGTCGGAGCCGCCCGGCTCCCCGTCGTCCTCGGGACGCGCGGGCAGGAGCGCGGTCCCCATGTCCACGGTCCACAAGTCGCCGGTCCTGGTGACGGCGCGGGCGCCGGCGCGGGTCCCGATGGTCACGGACGCGCCCTCGGGGATCTCGGCGAGGGACTCGGCGAGGAGCACCTGCGCGAAGAGGCGGGCGGCGTCGCCGAGCTCCTCGGCGACGGAGCCATCGGCGTTGTAGTGATCCATGAACCACTCGGCCTCGGGGACCGCCTCGGCGAAACGCTCCGCGCCGGGCAGGCTCTTGGTGCGCGCGACGCGCACGAGGCCGTCCGCGCCGATGCCGGTGCGGCGATCGCAGGCGGCGGCGATGGCCCCGGCGCTCAGGGGGAACTGGCAGTCGGGGTCGATGAGCATGAGGAAGTCACGGGCCGCGGCATGCCCTTTGATGAGCTCACGACCCGTCAGGCCGGCGCCCGTCGAGCTTGTCATAGTGCCACCCTATGCGAGGCGCCCGGGTGCACAGGAATCTGTCCATTCTGGGGACCGCGCTGGCACGGGGGGTCACCCGCGGGCCCCGGTGGCGCCTGGGAGGAGGGAGAGGGCGATGTCGAGCACCCGCTGCCGCTCGCCGTCGGGCGGCGTCCCATCGGGGGCCAGGCGCATGTCGATCCAGTGGATGCGGGGGTCGCGGCGGAACCACTTGAGCTGGCGGCTCGCGAGCTGGCGGGTGGCGGCGGCGGTGGCGTCGATGGCCTCGTCGATGGCCATCGCGCCGTCGATGACGGCCAGGGCCTGGGCGTAGCCGATGGCGCGGCTCGCCGTCGGGCCCTCGCGCAGCCCGGCGCCGATGAGCCCCTGGGTCTCCTCGATGAGGCCCGGCCCGGACGCGGGGCGGAACATGGCGGCGGCGCGGGCGTTGATGCGCGCGTTGAGGGCCTCGCGCGGGGGGCGCAGGGCGAGGTGGATGGTGGGCGCGAGGTCCTCGTAGCGGGGCAGCGTGGCGGAGAAGGGGCGCCCGGTGACGGCGAGGACCTCCAGGGCTCGCACGATCCGGCGGGTGTCGCTCTCGCCGATGCGCTGGGCGGACAGGGGGTCGACGGCGGCCATCTCCTCCCACAGGGCGCGGGTCCCCTCGGCGCGGGCGCGCTCCTCCAGGCCTGCGCGCACGGCCGGGTCGGTGCCGGGGAAGTCGAGGGCATCGGTGACGGCGCGGACGTAGAGGCCCGAGCCGCCGACGATGAGGGCGCGCCGCCCGCGGGCCTCGATGGCGGCGAGGTCGGCGCGGGCGTGGCGCTGGTAGGCGGCGACGGAGGCCTCCTGGGTGACGTCGAGGACGTCGATCTGGTGGTGGGGGTATCCGCGGCGCTCGTCGAGGGGGAGCTTGGCGGTGCCCACGTCCATGCCCCGGTAGAGCTGGGAGGCGTCGGCCCCGACGATCTCGCTGCTGGCGGGCCCATCGCCGAGGGCGTCGGCGAGGTCGAGGGCGAGCTCGGACTTGCCGGTCGCCGTCGGGCCGACGACGGCGATGCGCGTGGGCGGCACGGCGGGCCTCACAGCTCGGGCAGGAGCGGGCCGACGGTGCGCAGCGCCTGGGTGCAGGAGGCCAGGGCGGTGTCGAGGTGGAGGCGCAGCTGGTCGTCGGTGATGCCCGCGCGCAGGTCGGTGATGTAGATGGCGCGGATGAAGGGGCCCTCGGGGCTGTCGACGATGGCGACGGTGGGGAAGAAGCGGTCGCGGTTCCAGTCGTTGACGGCCAAGGCGAGCTCGTCGCGCTGGCCCTCGGAGCCGGGCTCGGCCCAGTCCCCGGAGACGAGGAGCCACCCGTCGTGCTCGGCGGGGATCTCGATGATGAAGGGGAAGCCGTCCCAGTTGCCCATGAGGGAGGCGTGGCCCTCGTCCTCCTCGCGGCGGATCCGGTAGGACATCTCCGAGGCGAGCATGGACTCGACGCGCTCGAGGGTGAGGCGCGAGGTGACCTGCTCGCGCGGGCGCTGGGCGGGGCCCCGCGAGCCCCGGGCACCGCTGCGGGTGCGGGTCGCGCCGCCGCGGCCCGTGGAGACGTTCTCCGCCCCCTGGCGCCGGGGGCTCCCAGTGGGGTGGGCTCGATCCGCTGGGTCGGCGGAGTTCGCCGAGCCGGCGGAGCCGGAGGAGGACGAGGGGCCTGGGGCGGTCCGGGCGGCGCCGTCGGCGCGCTGGTCCCAGCCCTTGCCCATGGAACGGGCGATGAGGTCGGCGAGGCGCTCGAGGCGCGTGCGGCGCCGGGGGGCCTCGCTCACGGCTCGAGGCTCCCGCGCAGGGGGTCGGGGAAGAACTCCTCGGCCTCGCGCACGAGGGCGACGATGAGGCGGCACCCGGTGAAGACGAAGTCGTCGATCTGGGCGTCGGTCATGCCGGCGTCCAGCGGGTAGGTGATCTCCCCGTGGAGGCGGACGATCCCGCCGTCGCCGACGGTGAGGAAGGCCTTGGGGCCGATGCGGGTGGCGTTCCACTCCTCGACGAGGGAGCGCAGGGGCGACAGGTGCTCGGTGTCGGCGATGCGGTGCCAGGTGCCGCGCAGCTGGACGGCGCGCGTGTCCTGGAAGATGACGTGGACGACGACGCAGCGCCAGGGGATGCCGACGTCGCCCTCGTCGTCGACGAAGTACCTCAGGCCCAGCCGGTGGGTGGCCTCCAGGACGCGCTCGGCGGTCACCGGCGCAGGGGCTGCGACGACGGTGGTGTCCGTGCGGGGGTCCGAGTCAGAGGGCATGGGACCAGCCTAACCGCCCCACTGCGGCGCGGGGTAACCCGGTCGGCGGGCGATCCGCCCTCGGCGGACGGGAGGACTACCCGCGCCCGCTCAGCGATGGAGACGATCGCGCTATCGACGGCGGGAGGAGGCCGCGGGGCCCGGCGCGCCCACGCGCAGGGTGGGCAGGCCCAGGCTCACCGGAGCCGTGTCCGCCTCGGGGATGGCGCGGGCCTCGGCCTGGCGGCGCTCCCAGGCGTCGCCGGCGCGGGTGCGGCGCACCTCGAACAGGGCGGGGCCGTCGTCGTACCAGACGCGGTCCCCGGCGGCGCGGGCCTCGTTCTCGGCGCGCTCCTGACCGCTCACGGGCCGCCCGCACAGGGCGGAGTCGGCGATGAGGTTGTGGGGCGCGCCGTGGGTGACGCGCACGGCCACCATGTCCCCGGGCCGGGGCGCTCCTCCGGCGTAGTCGTCGGCGGCCAGCCCCGCCGGCAGGGCGGCGTGGACGAGGCGGTTGTCGGCGGCGCGCCCGGAGACGCGCGCGGTGACGGCGTCGCGCCGCCCCTCCCCCTCGGCCACGAGGATCTCGATCCTCCGGCCCTCCTGGACCACGTTCTCCTCATGGGTGATGCGCCGCACGAGCTCGTCGAGGCGCCGGTAGCGGTCCTTGACCACCTCGGCGGGCACGGGTTCCAGGTCCGCGGCAGGGGTGCCGGGGCGCGGGGAGTACTCGAAGGTGAAGGCCGAGGCGAAGCGCGCTTTCTCGACGACGTCGAGCGTGGCCTGGAAGTCCTCCTCGGTCTCCCCGGGGAAGCCGACGATGATGTCGGTGGTGATGGCGGCCTCGGGCATGGCGGCGCGCACGCGCTGAAGGATCCCCAGGAACCGCTCGGAGCGGTAGGAGCGGCGCATGGCGCGCAGGATCCGGTCCGAGCCGGACTGCAGCGGCATGTGGAGGCTCGGCATGACCGCGGGCGTGGAGGCCATGGCCTCGATGACGTCGTCGGTGAAGGCCGCGGGGTGGGGGCTGGTGAAGCGTACCCGCTCGATGCCCTCCACTCCCCCGGCGGCGCGCAGGAGCTTCGCGAAGGCGCCGCGGTCCCCGAAGCCGACCCCGTAGGAGTTGACGTTCTGGCCGAGCAGGGTGACCTCGATGGCGCCCTGATCCGCGACGGCCTCGATCTCGGCCAGGACCTCGCCCGGGCGGCGGTCCCGCTGCTTGCCGCGAAGCGAGGGCACGATGCAGAAGGTGCAGGTGTTGTTGCAGCCCACGGCGATGGACACCCAGGCGG
>ERZ773070.1269-NODE-1269-length-15868-cov-8.963511_pt1 | contig 15868 bp, 17 predicted proteins | sample MGYA00580618_ERZ773070 | MGnify/ENA primary metagenome ERZ773070 (study PRJEB29015, sample SAMEA2738023) | human oral metagenome | biome: human oral; feature: human-associated habitat; material: dental | place: China | collected 2019 ... | reverse complement strand
CGCGAGCGCCGCAACGGCGAACGACACCATAAAGCTCGGCGACTTCCACCCGCTCACGAGCGCAGATGTCATTGCCATCTACGAGATGGCGAATCACTGAGGTTGCTGGGGAATACAAATCTGACGGCATGATCCGCTTGCCGGATATTATCATATATGATAATATCCGATCAAAGAGGAGGTGTTCTATGCGTTGGAATGTCCGATTTTATCAACGGGAGAATGGGGAGGTCCCTGTCTACGAGTTCCTTTGCTCTCTGCCGCCAAAGCTTCAGGCAAAGGCGTTTTCTGAGATCGAGCTGTTGGAAAAATGCGGAACGGCACTCAAAGAACCCTATGTTAAACCAATCGCGGGCAAGAAGTATCAGGGGCTATGGGAATTGCGCGTGCGTTTTTCTTCCGACAATGCCCGTGTTTTTTACTTTTTGTTTTCTCGGGACACCTTTGTTTTGCTCCATGGATTTCGGAAGAAGACGAACAAAACACCGCCGAAAGAATTGGAACGCGCAATGCAGTATAAACTTGACTATGAGAGGAGATGCCAGGATGAAACCGGGGATTGAGCTGTCCGAGATGCGCGGGAGATTGATGAAAAATGCGGAGTTCACCGCTGAATATGAGCGCCTGCAGCCGCGCTATGACCTTATCGCACAAATCATAGAGGCACGCACCGGGCAGAACATGACACAGAGCGAACTGGCACGCCGCATGGGGACACAGACCTCGAATATCAGCCGTCTTGAGAGCGGAACGTATAACCCGTCGCTGGACTTTCTGATTCGTACAGCGAACTCGCTCGGGAAGGAACTGCAGATTGCCCTGCGCTGATGCAAAACGATCGCGCACCGCAGAGCAGGCAATGCCGCCAGGCTGTCTGGGACAGGCGAAAACGATATATGAAAAGAATCCGTCGGCGCGGTGCCGACGGGCGCGTGGGCGATCGGGTTGCGGCGCCGCTTGGGCGGCGCGGATCTCAGGAGGCCGAGGACATCCTCTGCCTGCGCCGCTGGGCGAGCTCGTCGACGAACGCCCCGTCGTCCGGGCGCTCGATCGGAAGCTCCGCGAGCGACCCCTCGACCTCGCGCCAGACCCGCCCGACGGCGATGCCGAAGACGCCCTGCCCGCCCTGGAGCAGGTCGATCACCTCGTCGGTGGAGGTGCACTCGTAGACGGAGGCGCCGTCGCTCATGAGCGTGATGGAGGCGAAGTCGTCCACTCCCCTGTTCTGCAGGGTGCCCACCGCGACGCGGACCTGCTGGAGGGACACGCCCGCGTCCAGCAGCCTTTTGACGATCTTGAGGACCAGGATGTCCTTGAAGGAGTACAGGCGCTGGGAGCCCGAGCCGCGGGCCGCCCTGATGGAGGGCTGCAGCAGGCCCGTGCGCGCCCAGTAGTCCAACTGGCGGTAGGTGATCCCGGCGGCGGAGCAGGCGACGGGGCCCCTGTAGCCCATGTCATCGGTGTCGAGCCCTTCGAGGGGGTCGCCGAAGAGCATGCCCTGCCGCGCTGCGTCGGCGTGTAAAGGCTCGGCACTCACTGGTGGCTCCTTGTGTTCACGTTCTTGATCCATTCAATACGCTAGAGGCTGGCGCCCACCGGGTCAACGACCCACGCGGAGGGCCTCACCCTCAACTATAGGTTGAAACTCACTCGCCTATTCGGCGAGTTGCGACAGGGACACGCGCAGCAGTTCCCGGTGCAGGTCGGCCACGGCCTCCCCCAGCTCCAGGGAGCGCGCCGAGGCCCTCTCCTTGTCGGCGCTGCGGCCCCGGGCCCGCGTCGAGGACACCGCTTGGTCGATGATGTCGGCGTTGCGGTCGGCTCCCGTGCGCACGGTGCGCAGGACGCGCGCGTCCACGCCCAGGGACTCGATCCGGGCGAGCAGGGCGACCACCTGGACGCACCGCGAGGGGAAGTACCCGGCCAGGTCCGGGGTGATGAGCCCCAGGCGCGCGTACCGCGTCACAGTGTCGACGTCCACGCCGGTCAGGTCGCACAGGTCGGAGGCGGGGATGAAGCGCCTGCCCTGCGTGGACACGACCCTTCCCTCCGAGGCGACCACCTGCGCCTTGCGGGAGGGGCCGGGGTCGTGCCCGGCGTCGAGGGCCGCCAGCTTCTCGCCGATCACGCGCAGGGGCGTGAAGGAGTCCCTCTGCTCGGTCAGCACGAAACGGATGCGCTGGACGTCCGCCTCGGAGTACTTGCGGTAGCCGGCCCCGGTCCGCGCCGGGCGCACGAGGCCCTGGTCCTCCAGGAACCGCACCTTCGAAAGCGTGACGGCGGGGAACTCGGCCCTCAACGACTCGACGACCCTGCCGATGGAGAACGAGGGCGCCCTGCTCGCCCCCTGGGGCCAGGGCCCGGCGCCCCGCCCGGGGGGAGCCTCGTCGTCGACCGGCTCGAAGGCGCGGGCCGCGTTCGCCATAGCGCCTCTCACGCCTCTTGGGGCGAGGGCTGGTAGGTGAGGCGGTACTTCCCGATCTGCACCTCGTCACCCGCGCTCAGGCGCGCCTGGTCGACGCGCTCGCGGTTGACGTAGGTGCCGTTGAGGGAGCCGGAGTCGCGGACGATGTGTCCGCCGTTGTCGGCGATGAACTGGCAGTGCTTGCGCGAGACGGTGACGTCGTCGAGGAAGATGTCGGCCTTGGGCGAGCGCCCGGCGTTCGTCACGTTCGGGTCCAGCAGGAAGCGGGCGCCCGTGTTGGGGCCGCGCTGGACGATGAGGAGCGCGGAGCCGGCGGGGAGGGCGTTGACCGCCTCGCGGTCCCTGGCCGACAGGACCACCGGCGCTTCCTCGATGTCATCGGGGACGGGCGTGATGCCGAAAACCGATGTCGCTGTGGGGTCGAAGTCTTGCTGGGGTTCCATGGCGGGCTCCGTAATTTACGTTGTCGAAGGCTGTTTCCGTTGCTTGTTTCCAGTGTAACGGGCATGGGGGCGGAGGGCATAGCCGCCGGGCCGTCCGCTGGCGGGAAGCGCGGCCTCAGCCGAAGGACGCGTACTGCGGGCTCAGCGGCACCGCCAGGGAGTCGATGACGACGTCGTCGACGGGGTCGATGGACACGACGGCGCCCTTGGCCCTCATCTGCGAGGCGGAGCCGGCCTGGATCTCCAGCGCCGTCGATATCGTCTGCGACGAGCCGATCACCTTCCACTCGTAGGGCGGGTCGATGGCCGTGCCGTCGACGCTGATCCGCCCGTCCGCGCTGGTGAAGGACGAGCGCGTGGACAGGCGGTTGCCGTTCAGCTCGATGGCCTCGGCCCCCGCGTTGCGCAGCTCCCCCAGCGTCATGACGAATTGCGCGGTGGTGAGCGCCCCCGCCGGATCCGAGATCCGCATGACGACGCCCGGCCCGTGGACGGCGACGGTGCCGGCGTTGATCTCCGCCTGCACCCGGGCGTTCTGGGCGGCCTCGTCGCGGGCTTCCTGCTGGGAAGCGGCGTTCTGCAGGGCGCTGAGCCGGTCCTGCAGGTCGGCGCGCCTCGTGCGCAGCCCCCGCTCCTGGGTGGTGAGCTCGTCCAGGAGGACCACGAGGTCCTGCTCGGACAGGGAGTCTATGGGGTCCTGGCGCTGCGAGCGCACCTGCGTGACCAGGGCGAACCCCAGGACCATGCATATGACCAGCAGAACGGCGTGCGGTCCGCGCGGGACCGCCCAGAAAGCGCGGTGGGCGCGTTCCCGCAGGCGGTGGGCCAAGTGGTCGTGGTGGGGGTCGTGGGGCCCGGCGGGCTCCTCGGCGGTGGGGGCGGGGGTGGGTTCGTCCATGGTCACGCGTTGAAGATCAGGCGCCGGATCGACGCGGTGTTGGAGAAGATGCGGATGCCCAGGACGACGACCACGGCCGTGGTCATCGCCGAGCCCACGCCCAGCTGCGAGCCGAGGAAGACCAGCAGGCAGGCGACGACGACGTTCCAGAAGAACGACATGACGAAGACTCGGTCGCGGAAGCTCCCCTCCAGCCACGCGCGGGCGGCCCCGAAGAGGGCGTCGAGGCCGGCGACGACGGCGACGGGCAGGAACGGCGTGAGCCAGGTGGGCACCGCGGGGTCCACGATCAGTCCGAGGACGATCCCCGCGGCGAGGCCGATGACTGCTATCACTGGGCTCCTCCTTGGTCGTTGGGGCGGGCGTACTTGCGCGGCAGCTGCTCCAGGGCGGGCATCGCCAGCCCGGAGGCGGTCTCGGTGCGCACGGTGATGCCGTTGACGGACTGCGCGCTGGACAGGTAGTCCCCGGTTGCCCCCCGCACCAGTGCGACGGACATCGCGTTCGCGTCGCCGATGGCCGCCACGGAGTACGGCGACGCCACCGGCGTGATGTTGACCAGGATCGTCGGGCCCGCCGTGCGGATGAAGGTGCCGGGGCCCACGCGCTGGCCGTTGACGCTGACCGCCTCGGCCCCCGCCGCCCACAGCGCGTTCACGACCATGGCGATGTCCTGGTCGCGCACCAGGCCGCTGCCGCGCCCGGTGCGGCCCGCGCGGTCGGCCAGCGTGACGACCAGGCCGTCCCCGCTGACGGGCTGCGCGGAGTTCTCGAGGGTGAGGGCGGGCGCGTCCCCGGCGGCGCCGGACTGCCCGGCGTAGGAGGCCACGGAGGACGACAGGGACTGGATCTGGCCCTGCAGGTCGGCGACGGCGCTCTGCTGCGCGGCGACTTGGCCGCGCAGTTGGTCCTTGACGGCGTCGGTGTGGACGGAGCGCAGCGAGCGCACCGTGATGGCGGACGCGAAACCGAGCGCCAGCGCCGCCGCCCCCACCAGGGCGCGCCCCATGACGGTGCGGGCGGCCCCCGACTCGCGCGGCCCGTGGGCGACGTAGCCCGCGTCCAGCGGGTTGTTGAGCAGGGAGGTGAGCAGCGACATCGAGGCCGCGGGGTCGCGCGGCGCCGTCCCCCCGCCGGGGGCCCGGTCCCCTCCCCCGCTCACCGGTCCTCCTTCCACGCCTCCTGGACGCGGCGGGAGCGCTCATAGGAATCGCAGTGCTCCACCACCACGCGCCGCAACTGGGCGGGCGCCCCCTCGTGCGAGTCGAGCCAGGCGCGCAGCGCGTCGAGGGTCTGGGCGACGGTGCCGGGCCTGTCGATGTCGAGGCCCACGGCGAGCACGCCGCGCACGTAGCGCAGCGACATGCCGATCGTGTGGGACTGCCAGAACTCCTCCATCCGGTCGATGGCCGCGCCGGTGCCCGTATCGCCCTCCCACGAGGAGGCGGCCAGCCCCGCCAGGGTGGCCGAGAGGATGTCGTTGGACAGGTCGCCGGAGAACACGGACTCCCACGCCCCGGCCCGCGAGTCGGCGTCGGGCAGGGAGGCCAGGGCCCGGGCGGCGTGGCGCTGCGCCTCGCCCGACCCGTCCGCGTCCCGCCACGCGGTGATGCCATCGGCGTCCACCAGGCCGCGGGCGGCCAGGGCGCAACGGGCGCGCCACGCCAGGTCGATGTCGTCCCCGGCCGCGTACCCGCGCACCAGCTCCGTGAAGGCGCCGGGGCCGTAGGCCTCGAACTCGGTGATGAAAGCGCGGGTGAAGGCCCGCGCCGCGTCGGCGTCCCCGGTCTCGCGGGCGTAGCGGATCGTCGCGGCGGACAGGAGCTCGCGCAGGCCCTGGCGGGCGCCTCCGGGCAGGTAGTCCCGGATGGCGGAGTGGGCGAGCGCGAGCAGGCGGTCGCGCACGGCGGGCTCGGCCTCGGACTCGACTGCGACGAGGGCGGACTGGACGAAGCGCCGGGGATCCACCAGTCCGTCGCGCAGCGCGTTCCACAGCGCCGCCCAGACGACGGCCCGGGTGATCGCCTCCGGGCAGGTGCCCGCGTAGGCGAGCGCCACGTCCGTGGAATGGGGGTCGAGGCGGGACACGGCGTAGGTGAGGTCCTGGTCGTTGACGACCACCATGTCCACCTCGGCGGCCCCGCCCGGGTGGGCGAGGGCCCCCTCCGGGTCGATGGGGACCGACTCCCCCTCGATGCGCACGTCGAAGCTGTGCGTGGCCTCCAGGCGCCCGCCGCCGAACTTCCACGTGGAGACGACGAGCCTGTGGGGGCGCAGGACGCCGCCGCTGGCCCCGCCGCTCTGGTGCAGGGTGAAGTCGGTGACCTCGCCGAAGGGGCCGGTCGACCACGACGCGGAGAGGACGGAGGGGCCGGTGGTCTCCAGCCACGCGCGCTTCCACTGCTCCAAGGAGCGCCCCGAGGCGGCCTCGAGGGCCGCGAGCAGGTCCCCCAGGCGGGTCGCGCCGAAGGCGTGGTCCTGGAAGTAGCGCCGCGCGCCGGCGTAGAAGGCGTCCTCGCCCACCCACGCGACCAGCTGCTTGAGCACGGCGGCCCCCTTGGCGTAGGTGATGCCGTCGAAGTTGGTCTTGGCGGCCGCCACGTCGGGGATGTCCGCGGCGATGGGGTGCGTGGTGGGCATCTGGTCCTGCTCGTAGGCCCAGGCCTTGCGGTTCACCGCGAAACTCGCCCACTCCCCCCTGTAGCGGGTCGCGGCGGCAGCGGCTGTGGCGCCCTGGTTCTCCGCGAAGGACTCCTTGAGCCACAGGTCGTCCCACCACGCGGGGGTCACCAGGTCCCCGAACCACATGTGGCACATCTCGTGCAGGATCGTGTTGGCGCGGCGCTGGCGCTCGGAGAGGGTGGGGGCCGTGCGCGACAGGTAGGTCTCGTTGAAGGTCACGCAGCCGGGGTTCTCCATGGCGCCCAGGTTGTACTCGGGCACGAACACCTGGTCGTAGGTGCCCCACGGGTAGGTGGTCCCGTAGCGCGCGTGGTAGAAGTCCAGGCCCGCGCGGGTCACCTCCAGGATGTCGTCGGAGTCGATAAAGGGCTCCAGCGCCTTGCGGCACATGAGCCGCAGTCGCAGGTCCGCGTGCCCGCCGTCGGCCGCGCCGCCCTGCCAGTGGCCGCCGTCGACGACCGCCCACGGGCCCGCGACGAGGGCTGTGATGTAGCTGGACAGGGGCGGTGTCGTCCCGAAGTCGTGGCGCACCGAGTCCGGGGCCCCGGGCAGCTCCTCGGAGGCGTCCAGGGGCCCGTTGGAGGAGACGACCCACCCCACCGGGGCGGTGACGTGGAAGGTCCACCGGGGCTTGACGTCGGGCTGGTCGATGCAGGGCCACGCCCTGTGGGCGTCGTTGGGCTCGAACTGCGTGTACAGGTAGACCAGCCCGTCCTCGGGGTCCTGGTAGCGGTGCAGCCCCTCGCCCGTGCGCGAGTACCGGCAGCGGGCGTCGACCTCGATCTCGACGGGGGCGCCCGTGGGAACGCCGTCGATCCAGACGCGGTCCTCCTCCGCGGTGAAGGCGCGGTCCTCCCCGTCGATCCGCACGGCGTCCACCCGGCCGGCCACGTCGATGAACAGGCGGGGGACGGCGGTGGTGAGCGCGAGGCGCGATGTGACGGGGTAGTCCTCGCGGGCGAGTTCCGGCGCGCCGGAGACATCCACCGTGACGTCGACGGAGGAGAGCTCAATGTTCCCACTTCGGTCAGATGCTTCGTTGCGTGACAGGATCTGCATGTCCCCATTCTAATGCCCAGGGCGCAGCGCCAGGGCACCGCGACACGTTTACCGTCCGCGATAGGCACTAGAGTGGTGGCCATGAGCTCCGTGACAGACATCCGCCCCTCCACCCCCGCCGTGCCCCTGACCAGTGTCCTCCCCGGCTCCGCCGTGCGCGCCGCCTACGGCCCCGACGGCGCCGAGACCGCCTGGGCGGACCTGGGCACGCGGATCGCGGGCGTCACCGTCTCCTCCGACGACTGCGAGCCCCAGTGGCTCTTCGTCGCGATCCCCGGCCTGTCCCAGCACGGGATCCGCTTCGCCCGCGCCGCGAAGGAGGCGGGGGCCGTCGCGGTCCTCACCGACGCCGCCGGGGCCAGCCGGGCCGTCTCCGAGGGGCTGGGGCTGCCGGTCGTCGTCGTCGACGACCCGCGCTCCCACGTGGCTGCCCTGGCCGCCGCCGTCTACGGCCACCCCGCCCGCGACCTCGTGACCCTGGCGGTGACGGGCACCAACGGCAAGACCACGACCTCCTACCTGATGCGCGCCGCCCTGGCGGCCGTCCACCCGCGGGCCGCGCTGTGCGGCACGGTGGAGACCCGGGTGGGGCCGGTGTCCTTCGAGGCCGAGCGCACCACCGCCGAGTCCCCCGTCGTCCAGCGCTTCCTGGCCCTGGCCCGCGAGTGCGGGGAGGGGGCGGCGGTCATCGAGACCTCCGCGCACGCCCTGAGCCTGCACCGCGTCGACGGCGTCGTCTTCGACGTCGCCGCCTTCACGAACCTGCAGCACGACCACTTGGACTACTACGGGGACATGGAGGGCTACTTCAACGCGAAGGCCCTGCTGTTCACCCCCGAGCACGCCAAGCGCGCAGTCGTGTGCGTCGACGACGAGTGGGGCCGGCGCCTCGCCGCCTCCGCCCCGATCCCCGTCACGACCGTGTCGGCCCTGACGGACGCCCCCGCGCACTGGCGCGTGCGCGGCACCCACCCCGACCCCTCCATCGGCCGCACCGTCTTCACCCTGGTGGATCCGGACGGGACGGGCCACGAGGTCCGCATGCCGATCCTGGGCGAGGTCAACGTCCAGAACACCGCCGTCGCCCTGGTGTCCGCCGTGGCCGCGGGCGTCCCCCTCGACGGGGCGCTGCGCGCGCTGGAGGCCGCCCCCCAGATCCCGGGGCGGATGGAGAAGGTCAACCCCGTCCCCGGCAACCAGCCGCTGGTGGTCGTCGACTACGCGCACACCCCCGAGGCGCTGGAGTGGACCCTGCGCTCCACGCGCGAGCTCACCGCCGGGCGGCTGCACATCGTGTTCGGCACCGACGGGGACCGCGACGCCTCCAAGCGCGAGCACCTGGCCGGGATCGCCGCGGCGGGGGCGGACGTCCTGTGGGTCACCGACGAGAACCCGCGCACCGAGGACCCCCAGTCGATCCGCGACTACCTGCTCAGGGGCATCGCCTCCCAGCGGCCCTCCATGGCCGACGTCACCGAGGTGGTGACGTGCAGGCGGGACGCCGTGCGCCGCGCGATCCTGGCCGCGCAGCCCGGCGACACCGTGATCATCACCGGCAAGGGCGCGGAGTGGTACCAGGAGGTCGAGGGCATCAAGCACCGCTACAACGACGTGCCCGTCGCCCGCGAGGTGCTCGAGTGCGACCTGCGCTCCCACGTGTGAGGCGGCGCGCCGTTGCCGCGCCCCGCGCCCGGGGCGGGTTTTCCACGTAAACTGGGCCGGTGAGCGACCACTACCCCATTCACGGAACCGAAGCGGACGGCGCCCCGGCCGCGCCCGGGGAGGGCGGCGGGCAGGACGACGAGGCCCGCGCGCGGGCGATGCGCGCCTCCCTCGACCAGTTCGAACTGGACGAGGAGGACTTGGCGCTGCTCGACTCCCCCCCGTCGGAGGACGACGACGCGGGCACCCGGCCAGGGCTCCCGGTCCTCGCCGTCGTCGGGCGGCCCAACGTCGGGAAATCGACGCTGGTCAACCGCGTCCTCGGCAGGCGCGAGGCGGTCGTCCAGGACACCCCGGGCGTCACCCGCGACCGCGTCTCCTACCCCGCCGAGTGGGCGGGCCGCGACTTCACCCTCGTGGACACGGGCGGCTGGGAAGTCGACGTCAAGGGCCTGGACCGGTCGGTCGCCGAGCAGGCGGAGACCGCCGTCGACCTGGCCGACGCGGTCGTGCTGGTGCTGGACGCCACCGTCGGAGTCACCGCATCGGATGAGAGGATCGTCACGATGCTGCGCGCGAAGCGCAAGCCCGTGGTCCTAGCGGCCAACAAGGTCGACTCCGCGGTGCAGGAGGCGGACGCCGCCTACCTGTGGGGGCTGGGCATGGGCGAGCCCCACCCGGTGTCCGCGCTGCACGGGCGGGGCGTGGGGGACCTGCTCGACGCCGTCGCCGCCGTACTGCCCGACGAGTCGGCGCACGCCCCCGCCCCGCCCTCGGGCGGGCCCAGGCGCGTCGCCCTGGTGGGGCGGCCCAACGTCGGCAAGTCGTCGTTGCTCAACGCGCTGGCCGGGTCCTCGCGCGTCGTCGTCAACGAGCTGGCCGGCACCACCCGCGATCCGGTCGACGAGCTCATCGAGCTCGACGGGCGCCCCTGGTGGTTCGTCGACACCGCCGGGATCCGCCGCAAGGCGCACCGCACGACGGGCGCGGACTACTACGCCTCCATCCGCACGCAGGCGGCCATCGAGAAGGCCGAGGTCGCCCTGGTCCTCATCGACGGCTCCGAGCCCCTCACCGAGCAGGACGTGCGCGTCGTCCAGCAGGTCATCGACGCCGGGCGCGCCCTTGTGGTCGTCACGAACAAGTGGGACCTGGTCGACGAGGAGCGCCAGCGCGCGCTCCGCGGCGAGCTGGAGCGGGACCTCGTGCAGATACAGTGGGCCCCGCGCATCAACCTGGCGGCCAGGACCGGGTGGCACACGAACCGGATCGTGCGGGCCCTGGACACGGCCCTGGAGGGCTGGCAGACGCGCATCCCCACCGGGCACCTCAACGCGTTCCTCGGGCAGCTGGTGGCCGCCCACCCGCACCCGCTGCGGGGCGGGAAGCAGCCGCGCATCCTCTTCGGCACGCAGGCATCCTCCAAGCCCCCCCGTTTCGTCCTGTTCACGACGGGCTTCCTGGATCCTGGGTACCGGCGCTTCATCGAGCGGCGCCTGCGCGAGGCCTTCGGTTTCGCGGGCACGCCCATCCGCATCTCCGTGCGGGTGCGCGAGCGCCGCAGGAGGTGAGCGGGGCCCGGCGCGGATCCGCCCCCGGCGGGGCCGCCGCGTTCGGCGCGCTGGGGAGGCGGTTCCGCGGCGGACCGCATCGGCTCAACACGGGGCAGGACGCGGCGCCCCGGCCGCGCGCCAGGGGACGCGATAGCGGGCGCCCCCCGGGGGGCGCCCGCCGCTGAAGGCGCGGCCGACGGGCCGCGTGGATCCGTCAGTCGTCGACGTCCACGAAGTCGTCGTCCTCCAGGTCATCGTCATCGTCGTCGTCATCGAACTCGTCGTCGTAGTCGTCTTCGTCGTCGAGCAGGTCGAAGGGAAGCTCGACGCCGTAGCGGGTGAAGAGCTGGTCGTCGTAGGTGAAGAACGCGTCGCGCAGCGCCTCCTCGGCGGCCGCCAGGGCGTCCTCGTCCGCTTCCCCGCCGTCCCGGGCGATGTCGAAGTGGTTTTCGAACGCGTTGAGCAGCCTCGTGAGGGCGCGTCGAGGATCCGTTGTCATGGTGTCAATCCTACTGGCTGCGGCCCGCCGTCATGGCAGGTTGAGTTGCGAACGGATAACGGAGACCATCAGGTCGGTGCCCTTGATCTCCGCGGTCTGCTCCGCGCCGAGGATGCGCACCGCGCCGTCGGAGTCGAGCAGCTGGGAGGCCCCCATCGTGGGGCCCAGGGGCAGGATCACCCATTCCTTCGTGGGCTCGTAGGTGGTGTCGGGGTCCTCCCCCTCCAGCTGGGCGGAGATGTTCGCGATGACCACGCGGGCCTGCTGGCGCGCGGCGTCGGCGCGCTTGGACTCGCGGACGTCGGTGATGTCCCCGACGGCGTAGACGTTGTCATGGCCCTTGACCCGCAGGGTCGGCTCGACGGCGATGGTGCCGTTGGGGTGCAGCAGAGGCTCGAAGGCGGTGCCCGACAGGAACCCCGTCACGGGGCGCGCGCCGTAGCACTGGAACCAGATATCGCCCTCGATGGCGTCGCCGTTCTTCGTCTCGACCATGAAGTGCGCCAGGTCGCCCACGTTCTGCGGGGGCAGGTAGGCCAGTTCGGATCCGGTGATGACGCGGACACCCAGCTGCGCCAGCTGCTCGCTGATCTCGGCGCGCAGGCCCGGGGAGTAGCCGGGCGTGGACAGGATCTCGTCGCCCTTCTCGACGATGGTGATCTCCAGGTCGGGGAAGGCGTTGGCGAGCTCGCCGGTCAACTCGATGCCCACGGTGCCGCCGCCGACGACCATCGCCGAGCGCGCGCCCCCCAGGTTCTCGTGCAGCTGCTCGAGGCGGGCCTTGGCCACGCCGGACTTGTAGGAGGAGTACTTGGCGGGGAAGGGGTAGCTCGAACCGGTCGCGAGCACCACGTAGTCCGCCTCGATGGGCTCGCGCCCGAAGACGTGGACGGTCGTGCCCTCGACCTTCGACACGGTCCCCTTGACGACCTCCCCATGGGACAGGAGGTTCGTGTAGGGCATGAAGATCGACTGCTCCCACACGGAGTCGACCGCCGCGCGCAGGGCCGCGGCGTGGTGCACGAACTGGTCCTTCTGCTCGATCAGGACCACGTCCGCCAGGGGGTCGAGTCCCTTCGCGACTGTGACGCCGCCGTATCCGCCGCCGATGACCGCAACGCGTGCCATGACCATCCTCCTTCGTTCGGGCCGTGACCATTGTGTCATGGCGGACCCGGTCCCGCCTGGGACCCCGCGCCGTGCCCGCCAGGGGCGCGGAGCCGCCAGGCGCCCGGAGGGCCCCGTAGGCGGCCGAGGGCGCGTCAGCCGGCGCCGCCGCCCAGTCCCAGGGCGCGGCGCACGTCGGGCGGGAAGAAGCCGGGGCCCTTGAGGACCTTGCCGTCCCCGCGCAGCCGCACCGTGCCGTCGGGCATGAGTTTGGACAGGTTCGAGGCCTGGACCTCGGCGAGGACCCGGTCCAGGTCGATGCCGGACTCGACGGCCATCCCGTAGGCCACATAGACCAAGTCGGCCAGGGCGTCGGCGGCCTCCACCACGTCGCGGACCCCCTCGTCGGCGCCCTCGGCCGCCCGGGCGGCCTCCTCGACCAGGGAGCGGGCGGCGGGGCCGTAAACGGCGCCGATGAGCTCGGCGTACTCCTCGCTGACCAGTGCGACCCGCATGCCGAGGCGCTCGTAGTCCAGGGTGGGCGCCGCGTGCTCGGCGAGGCGGTCGGGCACCGAGTACGTCTGGTGGAACTGGCGGACCAGGCCCATGGGGTGGCCGGGGTCCAGGGCAGCGGGCGCCCCGGCGCCGGGCCCGTCCCACGGGGTGTCGGGCTCGCGCGGGTCCGTGGCGAGGATGCCCGCCGCCCACAGCCGCTTCCCCGCGCGCCTCTGGACGCCCTCGCGGCGCAGCCCGTTGCGCCACACCGCCTTCCACGACCCCCAGTTGCCCTCGTCGCCGTACCACTGGACGCGGGTGGCGCCCATGGCCGTGAAGGCGGTGTCGAGGGCGAGGGCGACGGCCCTGGTCATCACTCCCTGGCCCCAGTGGTCCTTGGCGGTGAAGTACGCCAGTTCGAGGCAGTCCGGGATGAGGGCGGCGGGGCGCAGCTCGATCCTGCCGAGGAACTCCCCGGTCCCCTCCCCCACGATCGCCCAGTCGCAGCCGCCCCGCTCCCAGTTCCCCGCGGTGGCGGTGACGTTCGCCTCGGCCATCGAGCGCTCGAAGGGCCACGGGATCGTGGTGAAGCGCGAGTAGGCGCGGTCCTGGAGGACGGCCGTCATCGGGTCGATGAACTCCTCCCCCATCGGGACCAGCTCTATCCCGGGCCCGGGCACGGTCAGCGGTTCGATGGCTCTCATTGTCCGTCCTTTCGCGAGTGCGCCCACGCGGTCGTGAGCACGTTGGCCATGGCTGTCGCGCTCAGGCGGTCCTGGACGACGAAGCGCGAGTCGAGGATGTAGGTGGGGAGCGCATCGACGCCCATGCCCACACCCATCTGGTGGTCGGAGTAGACCTGGGAGGCCCAGCGCCCGTCCGTCAGGGCCCCCGCCGCGACGGCGGCGCCGAGCCCGATGTCCTGGGCGCAGCCGATGAGCACGTCGGGGTCGGACACGTCGAGCCCCATCTCGAAGTGCGCCCGCATGATGGCCTCGGCCGCCTTGAGGTGGGCGGTGTCCGGGCCCGTCGTGGCGCCCGCGTCGATGTCGGCCTCCCCCGCCGCGGCGATGACGCGGTGGGCTCGGGAGGTGGGCGCCACGACGAGGGACTCGAAGTCGAAGACGACCCCCTCGGAGCGCCCCAGGGCGCGCAGGCGCTCGTCCTCCTCGGCGACCTCCTCCGGCCCCATCCCGGTGGTGCGGGCGAGGTGGGCGGAGCGAGGAGCGCCGACGGGGCCCTCCAGGTCGGGCTCGAGCACGTGGGCCCGCAGGACGACCTCGACCCGGTCGGCATGGGGGAAGGCGGACAGGGCCGCCCGCAGGTGGCGCAGCCCCAGGTAGCACCACGGGCATGCGGTGTCCATCCACATGTCGATGCGCATCCGCACTCCCTCCGGGCCGCGCCCACTGCTCTACGGGAAAGCCCCGGAGCCTTCCGGCCCCGGGGCACTCTTCTCGTGCGCGGAGGGGGACTTGAACCCCCACCCTCGTAAAATGAGGACTAGCACCTCAAGCTAGCGCGTCTGCCTATTCCGCCACCCGCGCAGGCGGCCCGGACGACGTGTCGCCCGCAAGCGAGAAGAACTCTAACACGGTTGTTCCGCACCGCGCCAATCGGGCCGGGTCGGCCTCGGGGGCCTCAGCGCCTGCGCTTGCGCTCGCGCGCGGAGAAGCCCTTGAGGCGCGAGTCCAGCGTGGAGAACACTTTGACGATGGCCCCGATGTCGTCGTCGGTCATGCCGTCCAGCAGGTACTCGCGCACCGTCTGCTGGTGCAGTTCCGTGGCGGCCAGGACCGTTTCGACGCCCTGGGTGGTCAGGCACGCGTCGTAGCCGCGCCGGTCGATGGCCGAGGGGACGCGCTCGACCCAGCCGTCGCGTGAGAGGTTCGACACCAGGTAGGTGACGCGGGAGGGCGAGTAGACGACCTTGTCGGCCAGCTCCCCCATGCGGAGTCGGTGCTTGGGGGCCTCCCACAGGGCAAGGAGGATGTTGTAGTCGGGCATCGTCACGCCGAAGGTGCGCTTGAGGCGCGTCTCGAGGATCCCCTGGAGGCGCCCGGAGGCCTCGAAGAACACGCGCCAGGCTGCGGCGCGGTCGTTGCCCGGGTCCGTGATCGGGTTGAGTCCCGGTCGGTCGTCCACATCTCCTCCATTCGGTGCGCGGCGCGCTGGTGCGGCGGTCCGCCCCTTTCGGGAATAATAGGCGATAGTGACGCGGAAAGCACTCAACCTACCGAGGCGGTGTTCATGGGAACCACATTCAGCTGCGCCCTTTTCGACGTGGACGGAACGGTGGTGGACTCCGCGCCCGCGGTCGTCGGTGTGTTCGAACAAACCCTGAGATCCTTCGACCTGCCCGTCCCGGAGCGGGAGCGCCTGCGCGCCTACGTGGGCCCGCCCCTGCGGTACTCCTTCGGGGACCTGGGTTACGCCCCGCCCCTGCTGGAGCGCCTCGTCGCCACGTACCGGGACCTCTACTCCCACTGCTTCCTGGAGCCGCGCCCCTTCGACGGGATCGAGGGCCTCTTCGCCACACTGAGGAGCGCGGGCGTGGCCCTGGCGACGGCGACGTCGAAGCAGGCGCCGATGGCGCTCGCCCAGTTCGAGCACCTGGGGTTCATGGAGTACTTCGACGTCGTCGCCGGGGCGACGCCGGACCCGGAGTCGACGAAGACCACGGTGATCCACGAGGCGCTGGAGCGTTTGGCCGGCCTCGGGGCGGACGTGTCGCGCCCCGTCATGGTGGGCGACTCCGTGTGGGACGTGCGCGGCGCCCACGAGGCGGGGCTGCCGGTCATCGGCGTCGGCTGGGGGTACGCCACCGAGGGCGGCCTGGACGAGGCGGACTGGCGGGTGGAGACCATGGAGGAGCTGGCCGCCCTGTGCCTGGGCGGGGGCCCGGTCTAGCGGAAGTCGCGGGACCGGGCGGCGACGGGGGCGGCGACCTCCCGCAGGGAGTGGGCGCGCACGCCCACGGCCCCGTCGCGGCGCTCGAGGCGCCCGCGGACCTCGACGGCGCGGGCGCGCAGGGCGGCGGCGCGG
>ERZ773070.1264-NODE-1264-length-15912-cov-7.854386_pt1 | contig 15912 bp, 15 predicted proteins | sample MGYA00580618_ERZ773070 | MGnify/ENA primary metagenome ERZ773070 (study PRJEB29015, sample SAMEA2738023) | human oral metagenome | biome: human oral; feature: human-associated habitat; material: dental | place: China | collected 2019 ... | reverse complement strand
CTTCCTTATATTTTTTCGTTTTTGCTCTTGACAAATGTCACTACATAACAGGGGCGCTTTGGACGATTGAGGAAAGAGTGCCTTGTTGTGATTCCGTGACAGCGCGTCTGAAATCTGTTATAATAGAAAAGTCTTTTTATAAAGGAAGGGAATGCGGATAAACCCGCTGAAAGGATATGGAATGAGTGAGCAAGGTGCAAGACCCGCCGCGACGGCGGGGATAATGACCGCTGCGGCGGTGGTTTATGCGCTTGCGGCGATCTGGCTGCCCATGCTGACGATGATGATGGGGATGCTCTGGCCGGTCTTTATTGCGCTTGTTACGGTGCGCGTGGGCCTTTACTGGGGGCTTCTCGCGTCTCTCGCGTCTCTCATCCTCACGATGCTCTTTGCATCGCCTGTGACGGGCGCCTTTTTCGTGCTCTCGTTTGCCCCGACGGGGCTTGTCCTCGGCGTGCTCTTTCGGCGCGGCGCAAACACGGTGCGTGCGCTTGTGGGCGGTGCGCTCGCCTCCCTCGGCGGAAAGGCGGCGGCGGCACTTCTCATGCTTCTCCTCTTCGGGCTGAATCCGCTGGCGATGGATATCTCCATGGCGAACGAGACCATGGACGAGACACTGGCGCTGTATCGCTCGCTCGGCATGAGTGAGGCGCAGCTGGAGGAGACACGCGCGGCGTCGGCACAGGTGCTTGAGCTCTTTGTGCTCATGCTGCCCGCCCTCTTTCTCGGGAGTTCCGTGATCGAGGTGGCGGCGTGTTTTGTCCTTCTGCGCAAGGTGCTTGTGCGTCTCGGTCTTCCCATTACGGGGCTGCCCGCATTCACCGAGTGGCGTCTGCCGATCTTCTTCTCCTATCTCTTTGCATTTTCGCTGATTGCACTCTATTGGGGAACGACGCGCGATATTGCGCTGCTCTATCAGATGGGGCTGAACGGTTATCTGATTTCTTTTTTTGCCGGGCTGGTGCAGGGAATCTCGCTGGTGCAGCTGCTGATGAAGCGCTTTCACGTCTCTCCCCTTGTGCGGATGCTCGTCTATATCTTCATCGCGCTGAACGGCTTTATGACGCAGATTGTGTCGTGGACGGGGCTGTTCGATATCGCATTTGACTATCGAAAGAGATTTCGTCAAAGCAAATAAAAATATAATGTTTGTATAAAGAAAGGTACTTCCATGCCTCGAAATCTATCCGCATGGATCGATCTTACGATCCATCTGATTGTCATGCTCGCCCTTGCGCTTGTGACGTTCTGTTATAACTCCTATATGGGGACGGCGGCACTCCTGCTTTGGGCCATTCTTGCTGCGTTTGCGTGGGAACGTTGTCGTGACAGAGAGCGCCGATTTGACCGCTACTGTATGGGCATCATACGCAATGTCAACGATGTTATGAATTATGCCGTCGATCGTCTGCCGCAGGCCATCCTCGTCATCAGCAAGGATGGGCATCTCGAGTGGTGCAATAATCAGCTTGGCGCGGCCCTTGGCGGGACAAAGCCGGAGCAGGGGACCGCAGTCGTTGATTTTTGGCCGAAGTTCAATTCGGAAGCGGTCTGGGGCATGGAAGGGGAATATCGCCTCTCGCATGAGGGACGCTCCTACCGCATCTATCATCGTATGCTGCCGACGCCTCCGCAGATGGACCCGCTGATGGCGCTCTATGTGGAGGACGAGACGGAGTTCGCCAATCTGCAAAAACGATTTCATGGGAGCCGCACGGCGCTTCTCTACATCCAGCTCGATAACTATGACGAGATCATGCAGGGGCAGACGGAGGCGGAGAAGTCCATGCTGCTGCTTGCCGTGCGCGAGCGTCTGGATGCGTGGATGAACGGTCTTGGCGGGTTTATGCGCAGCATCTCCGACGGTGAGTTTGTGGCGCTCCTCGATCGGAACTCCCTGGATCATGCGATCGCAGAGAAATTTGATATCCTTGACCAGGTGCGTAAGATCGTCAACTCGAAGGGGCTGCCGGTGACGCTCTCGATCGGGCTTTCGCTTGCGTCGGAGCAGTCGTTCAAGGAGCTTGGCGAGGAGGCAGAGGCAAAACTCGATCTTGCACTCGGGCGCGGCGGCGATCAGGTGGCGCTCGATATCAGCGGGAAGACACAGTTCTTCGGCGGAAAGGCGAAGGCGGTGGAGAAGCATACGCGTGTCAAGGCGCGCGTTGTGGCGCACGCCCTGCGCGATATTATGGAGGATGCGGACGAGGTCTATGTGATGGGGCACCATAACGAGGACTATGACTGTTTTGGTGCGGCAATGGGGATCGCGTGCATGGCGCGCGCACTCGAAAAGCCCGTGCACATTGTTCTCAGCGAGATGAACGAGGGCATCGACCGCATTCTGGACGTGGTGGGCAAGGATGAAGCATACGACGGTCTCTTTGTCCGTCCCGGAGACATTGCGGGGATTGCCTCTCTCTCGGCGCTCCTCGTTGTGGTGGATGCGCACATTCCGCACATCCTCGCGGATCCGACCCTGCTCGACCGCATTCCAAAGATCGTTGTGATCGATCATCATCGCCGCAGCGAGAACTTCGTCAAGAATCCCCTGCTTGTCTACATCGAGACATCGTCCAGCTCAGCCAGTGAGCTGGTGACGGAGCTGCTCATGTACTTCGGTGACAACATTCGTCCGACCCGTCTCGATGCGACGGCGCTCTACTCGGGCGTTGTGGTTGATACGAAGAATTTCAGTGTCGGTGCGGGCGTTCGCACGTTTGATGCGGCGGCGTACCTGCGTCGTACGGGGGCGGATCCCGTGCTCGTTCGGGCGCTCTTTCAGAGCGACTACGAGACGACCGTGGCGCTTGCGCGTGCCAAGGCAAATGCGGAGTATTTCCCCGGCGGGCTGATCGTCGGGAGCATCCCCGAGCGTCTGGCGAACGGGCAGATCATTGCGGCGCAGGCGGCGGACGGAATGCTGCGTGTGGACGGGGTGCGCATGAGCATCTATGTCTTCCAGCTGCCGGGCGATGCGGTCGGCATCAGCGCACGCTCGACGGGCGAGATGAATGTTCAGGTGATCATGGAGGAGTTCGGCGGCGGCGGGCATGCAAATGTCGCGGGTGCACAGGTGCGAGGGATGCCGCTCGCTGTTGTGCGCGGCAATGTTGTCGAGCGAGCAAGGGCATATATAGAGGAGAGTGATAGCAGTGAAGGTCATACTGCAGGCGGACATTAAGAATATCGGAAAAAAGGGCGAGATTGTGGAGGTCGCGGACGGCTACGGACGCAATTTCCTCCTGCCGAAGAAGCTGGCACTGCCCGCGAGCAGCGAGAATGTAAACGTTGCCAAGGCGCAGGCGGGCGCGAAAGCGCGCAAGGATGCAATGGCTGTCGATGAGGCAAAACTCATGGCGGCGCAGCTCGAGAAGGTCGAGGTGGAGATCCCCGTGCGCATCGGTGAGAACGGGCGCCTCTTCGGTGCGGTGACGGGCAAGGATGTCGCCGAGGCACTGAAGAAGAAGAACATCGACGTGGATCGCCGCAAGATCACGATCCGTGGCGAGGTGGTCGGCGAGGGCCTGTACGAGGCAATCGTCAAGGTGCACCCGAATATCTCCACGACGATCAAGATTCATGTGAAGAAGGAGTAGGAGCTGTTTTTACAAGCTGCGGCGCCCACCCTTCGCAGAACCTCGTTATGCAAGCGGTCGGGCGCTTATCTGCCTAAATACCTGCGGATTCCAAACGCGCTTCGCTTGGACGATTAAAATCCGCAGGGGGCAGAACGCGCCCTTTGCTCCGCTTGCTCCACTAGGTTTGCTACAGGGGGGGCGCCCACGCTTGCCTCGCATCCTTTCATCCTCCCCACAGCGGTGGAGGGAAACTAATGCACAACAATTTCATCCAATCGGCTGATGAGGCAATCCTCATCAGCTTTTCTCTCCAAAGGAAATAATTTTATGTCATTTTTTAAGGACTTATTCGGCGGCGATGGTAAGAAGGAACAGCCGCCCGAACTTGCGCCCGAGGCGCGAATGGATGCGGAGATTGCCGCGATCTTTCGCATGCTCGCCGATACGATGGGGACGGAGCGCCTGGTCATCCGGGCGGGCAAGATGAACGCAATGACACTCATGCGCTCGGAGAACAGGCGTGAGCGCGTGCTGGCGCTCATGCGCATCCTTGAGGAGGATCCGCTGCTCTCCCCGCCGCCGTCCGAGGCGGAGATCCCCGAGATCCTGACCCGTATGACGGAGCAGCTGGCGGGCATTCTCGCGCGGCGCGATCTGGAGGATCGCATCGAGCGCAAGGTGAACGAGAAACTTGAGAAGGATCACGAGGAGTACGTGGATGACATTCGCCGTCAGGTCATCTCGGAGGAAAGTCCCGGTACGGAGTCGCCGCACGACAAGAAGAAGCGCGAGGATCTTGAGGCGCTTGAGCAGGTTCACCTCACGCAGTCTGTTATGGAGCTGCTGCGCCCCCAGAACTTTGACGAGATCGTGGGACAGGAGCGCGCGGTGCGCTCGCTCATGGCGAAGCTCTCCTCGCCCTATCCGCAGCATCTCCTCCTCTACGGACCGCCGGGCGTCGGTAAGACGACGGCGGCGCGGCTGGTCCTTGAGGCGGCGAAGAAGCGAGCCGTGTCGCCCTTCGGGGAAAACGCGCCCTTTGTGGAAACGGACGGTACGACGCTGCGCTGGGACCCGCGTGACATGACGAATCCGCTGCTCGGCTCCGTACACGATCCCATCTATCAGGGCGCGCAGAAGAGCCTCGCGGACAGCGGTGTCCCCGAGCCGAAGCCGGGGCTCGTGACGGACGCGCATGGCGGCATTCTCTTCATCGACGAGATTGGTGAGATGGACGAGATGCTGCAAAATAAATTGCTCAAGGTGCTGGAGGACAAGCGCGCCTATTTTGAGTCGGCGTACTACGACCCCGATGACAAGCGCGTGCCGCCCTACATCCGCAAACTCTTCGAGGAGGGGGCGCCCGCAGACTTTGTGCTCATCGGTGCGACGACGCGCGATGCGGATCATATCAATCCCGCGCTTCGGTCACGCTGTGCGGAGATCTATTTCGAGCCGCTGACGCCCGCACACATTCGGACGATTGTGGAGAATGCCGCACGGCGTCTGAATGTTGCGCTCGCGGATGGTGCGGCGCAGCTCATCAGTGAATACACGATTGAGGGGCGCAAGGCGATCAACATTCTTGCCGACGCGTACAGTCTTGCACTGAACCGTCTTTCGGATGATGAGATCACGCAAATTGTTTCACGTGAAACAATTCCTCCACCACTTCGCGTAACGAGGGATGATATCTACGAGGTCGCTCAGGTGAGCCGCCTCTACCAATTCGGACGAAAGAAGGCATCGGATACACCTGCCGCCGGCAGAGTGTTCGGGCTTGGCGTGGCGGGGTTCCTTGGCTCCATCATTGAGATTGAGGCGGTTGCGTTTCCTGCGGCGGAGAAGGGGAAGGGCACGGTGCGCTTCAACGAAACGGCGGGGAGCATGGCGAAGGACTCCGTGTTCAATGCAGCGTCGGTCATGCGCCAGCTGACGGGGCGTGATATCCATGACTATGACATCCACGTCAACGTGATTGGCGGCGGCAACATCGATGGCCCGAGTGCGGGGACCGCCATCCTCGCGGCGATTGTCAGCGCGGTGACAGGTGCGGCGATCCGACAGGATGTGGCGGTGACGGGGGAGATCTCCCTGCAGGGCGAGATCAAACCGGTCGGCGGCGTCTTTGAAAAGGCATACGGCGCGCGGCAGGCGGGGATCTCCACGCTCATCATCCCGTGGGAGAACAAGAAGGACATCCCCGAGGAGCATCTGGGGCTGACCATCCACCGGCTCAAGACGGCAGAGGAGGCGTTTGCTGTGCTCTTTGCCGATGAAAAGTGGAAGGAGAAAGGAGAATCCAATGGCGGAAGGACGTGTGCCACCCCAGAGCATTGAGGCGGAGCTGTCCGTACTCGGGGCGATGATGCTGAAGAAGGAAGCCGTCACGCAGGCAATCGAACTGCTGCGTGCGGACGAGTTTTACCGGCAGGCGCATCGAGCTGTTTTTGAGGCGATGGAGGGGCTGGTGCGGATTGGTGAGCCCGTGGATATCGTTACTGTCACGGAGGCACTCAAGAAAAGTGGTCGCCTTGAGCAGGTCGGCGGCATCTCGTTTCTTGCAAATCTGACGAACCGTGTCCCGAGCACCGCAAACCTCGCGTACTATGCAAAGATCGTCAAGGAAAAGGCGCTTCTGCGCGCGCTCATCGATGCGAGCACGGAGATTGCGGGAGCGGCGTACGAGGCGAGCGAGGACGTTGCACAGCAGCTGGACGATGCCGAGCAGAAGATCCTCGCGATCGCGGGCGGACGGATCACGGGGAGCTTTACCCCCATCAAAGACGTCGTCTTCGATGCAGTGGACCGCGTGAGTGAGCTTGCCGCAGTAAAGGGGGGAATCACGGGGCTCTCCACGGGACTCAAGACCCTCGACTCCGTGACGCGCGGCCTCCAAAAATCCGATCTCGTCATTGTCGCGGCACGCCCCGCAATGGGCAAGACCGCATTCGTCCTCAACCTTGCCACCCATGTGGCATTGCAGGGCAAGACGGTTGCATTCTTCTCTCTTGAGATGCCGCGCGAGCAGCTCATGCACCGCATCTTCTGTGCGGAGGGGCAGATTGATGCGACGCATCTTGCGCGCGGCGAGCTTGATGATGACGAGTGGAGCCGCCTTGTCAATGTTGCTGATCGCATGCTCAAGGCGGAGCTTTATTTTGATGATACGAGTAGCACCACCGTCATGGATATCCGCACGCGCGCGCGCCGCCTTCGGGCAGAGCACGGACTCGACCTTATTGCGATTGACTACCTCCAACTGATCCAAGCGCCGGGGCGTGCGGAGAACCGCACCCTTGCCGTCGCGGAGATGACGCGCTCGCTCAAGGTGCTCGCGCGCGAGCTGGAGGTGCCGATCGTCGTTCTTTCGCAGCTCTCCCGTGCGACCGAGGGACGCTCGGACAAGCGCCCCATGCTTTCCGATCTGCGCGAGTCCGGCTCCATCGAGCAGGACGCAGACATTGTCATGTTCCTCTATCGTGAAGACTACTATAATCAGGATACGGAGAATGCAAATATTACGGAACTCAGCATTGCCAAGCATCGCAACGGTGCCACTGACACGGTGAGGCTCTTCTTCCAGAAGGAGTATACACGGTTCCGTGACCTGACGCGCGAGGGATAATTGTTTCACGTGAAACATTTTCATGATTTTCTATCGCAAATTATGCGAATCCCCTCAAAAAAGAGGGGATTTTTTTTGTCATTTGTGCTATCATGAAAGGAGTTCAAGGAAAACAGATGTGCATTTTGCATGCACGTTACAAATGGGTAGGGGAGGAAGAGTTGTGTTAAAGAGTATTGCAATCATGACGAGTGGGGGAGACAGCCCCGGGATGAATGCGGCGGCGCGTGCGGTTGCACGCACGGCGCTCTATGAGGGCGTGCGCGTCTGGGGGATCAACGACGGCTATCACGGGCTGCTCGAGGAGGATATGCGCGAGCTCAAGTCACGTGACGTGGGCGATATCATTCAGCGTGGCGGCACCTTCCTCGGGACGGCCCGCTGCAAGCGCTGGCAGACACCGGAAGGACGCCGCCTCGGGCATGAGAACCTCATCAAACGCGGCATCGAGGGGCTCTGCGTGATCGGGGGGGACGGCTCCCTGCGCGGTGCACAGCTGCTCTCGGAGGAATACGGCTTCCCCATTGTCGGACTGCCGGGCACGATCGATAACGATGTCTGGGGCATGGACTATACGATCGGCTGCGACACGGCGGCGAATACGATCATCGATGCGATCAACAAGCTGCGTGACACGGCGTCGGCACATCGCCGCGTGATCGTGCTCGAGGTCATGGGCCGCAACAGCGGATGGCTTGCGCTCGTCGCCGGCATCTCAGGCGGTGCGGAGTACATCATTGTGCCCGAGGAGGAGTACGATCTGGCGCAGATCACAGAGGATCTGATGGCAGCGTACGAAAAGGGAAAGCGCTACATCCTCATCGTGGTCGCCGAGGGCGCGGCAAAGGGACAGGATGTCTGTGACTACGTCGCGCAGCATACGGACATCGAGACGCGTGTCTCGGTGCTCGGACATATCCAGCGCGGCGGCTCGCCGACGGTCATCGACCGCGTACGTGCAAGCCAGCTCGGCGAGCAGGCGGCACTCGCCCTGATCTCAGGCCTCTCAGGCGTGGTGTTCGGCTACAGCAAGGGGCACGTCGTCTCGGTCAACCTCTACGATGCAGTAAACAATAAGAAGAAGCTCGACCCGGACTACCTGCATCTGGCGAAGGTGCTGTTCTAGGAGGGCATGCCCCTGCTACCATATTTCACACGCCCGAAGAAAGGATGATCCCGTGGCAAATATCATAGCGATTGCCAGCCAGAAGGGCGGCGTCGGCAAGACGACAACGGCGGTGAACCTCGCCGCCGCCATTGCGCGTGCCAAGCGCCGTGTGCTGCTCGTTGACATCGACCCGCAGGGGAATTCCACGAGCGGCTTTGGCATTGATAAAACAATGCTCATGTCCACGACCTATCGTGTTCTGGTTGAGGGGCGCAGTCTTCGGGAATCGATTGTCACGTCGGACTACCGCGTAGATGTCCTGCCCGCGAATGTGGAACTCGCGGGTGCCGAGGTGGAGCTGGTGGAGATGGAGCGGCGGGAGATACGCCTGCGCGATGCCCTGAGCGAGGTGGCACACGACTATGACTACATCTTCATCGACTGCCCGCCGTCGCTCGGATTTTTGACCATCAATGCGCTTGCGGCGGCACATGCTGTCCTCATTCCCATTCAGTGCGAATTCTACGCATTGGAGGGTGTGGCACTTTTGATGAACACCATTCGACTGGTGCAGGAGAACATGAATCCGGCGCTCATGGTGCGCGGCGTCGTCATGACGATGTACGACAGTCGGACGCGGATCGCGACGCAGGTCGTCGATGAGGTGAAAAATGTTTTTGGTGCCACGGTCTACGAAACACTGATTCCGCGCAATGTGCGCCTCTCGGAGGCCCCGTCGTTCGGTCAGCCCATCACCTCCTACGACATCACGTCGCGTGGGGCGGAGAGCTACATTGCGCTGGCGAGGGAGGTCATGAAGCGTGAAGAAGGCTAAGACAGGCGGCCTCGGGCGCGGGCTCGGCGCACTCGGTCTCGGGAGAACCGAGCTCGCCGGAGCAGTCGGCGGAGCTCCGTCCCCTAAGGTCCCTCCCACAACGGCTCCTCCTGCTCCTGCAAGCACAGCGGCAGAGGGAATTCCGGCCGAAATCCCCATCGAACACATTCGGGCGAACCGCTTTCAGCCGCGGCGCGAGTTCGATGAGGCGGCACTTGAGGAACTGCGTGAGTCGATCGTGCGGCATGGCATCCTCCAACCCCTCTCCGTCCGCGTTATCGGTACGGGGAAATACGAGCTCATCGCGGGTGAGCGTCGCCTGCGCGCGGCGAAACTCGCGGGACTGACGACCGTCCCCGTCGTCTTTCGCACGGCAACGGATGCGGAGCTCGCGGAGATGGCACTGATCGAGAATATTCAGCGCGAAGATCTGAACCCCATCGAAGAGGCGCATGCCTATCAGCGCCTCCTCACCGAGTTTCAGCTCTCACAGGAGGAGCTGGCACGACGCGTCGCGCGCAGTCGATCGGCCATTGCGAACAGTGTGCGGCTCCTGCGGCTCGCCGAGGGCGTGCAGGCGTTCATTGCCAACGGCGTCCTTACAATGGGGCAGGTGCGTCCGCTGCTTGCCTTGGAGAGCAAGGAGCTTCAGTGCGAGGCGGCAGAGTACATCCAGGAGCATGAGATGTCGGCGCGTGGGGCAGAGGCTCTCGTCAAGCGCCTCGCAAAGGATCCGAACGCGCTTCGGCAGGCACGACAGCCTGCAAAAAGCGAGCGCAAGCCGGACATCTTTATGCGCGAGGCAGAGGAGCGTCTGACACGCAGCCTTGGGACGCAAGTTCGCATACAGGAGAGCCGTGAAGAGGGAAAGGGACGCCTTGAGATCAGCTATTTCTCCGCAGACGATCTCGAGCGCCTGATGGGGCTCCTCACGGGCATGGACAGTACGGCGAGGGATGACAGGCGTGCAGCGCTGCGCGCCATCTCCACACAGAACTTTACCGTATGATATTCTCGGAGAAAGTAGGGAAGAAGGGAAGAAAGCATTGTTTCTGAACAATCTCGTTATCTATGTTGCAGCCCATGCGACACCGCTCCTATTGACATCGATGCTGCTCATTCTGGTCTTATTGATTCTTGTGATCTATACGATGGCGCGCCTCTCGACGATGAATGCGCGCTACCGTGAAATGATGCGCGGCTCGAAGAAGGAGGACCTCGAGGGGATGCTGATCCAGCACATCCACGAGGTCGAGGAGGTCATCGCGACAAATGCGCGTATCATCGATGAAAATGAGGCCATTCGGCGGTTTGTTCGCAAAACTCTTGTGCGCGTCGCCATGGTGCGCTTTCGTGCATTTGAGGATATGGGCGGCGATCTCAGTTATGCCGTCGCCATGCTCGATGCGAACAACGACGGCGTGATTTTTTCGAGCATCTTCGCGCGTGCGGACTCGCGCAGCTACATCAAGCCGATCAAGGGCGGCTCCTCGGAGTACCCGCTGACGGACGAGGAAAAGAGCGTGCTGCAGGAGGCGATGGCACAGCCCCTGCCGATTAAGTACTGAGATCCTTGGGGGCATCCGTGCAGCATGTCAAAACAAATCACTCCAAACCTGCTGAAACTCAGCAGGTTTTCATTCTATTCGGCTAGGATAGAGGCGCAGAAAATATCCATCATAGGAGAACACCTTGAACGAAGAAAAACGCTATAAAATCCAAATCATTGACAACGAGGAAGATGTGACGCGCACCGTGCGCCTATCCCTCCGCTCCGCACGGCTGCTCGCCGTCGGTGCCGTCGCGGCGGCGGTGCTCTTTACGGCAGCCTCCGTGCTCTCCGTCTACGCCCTGAGGAACAACTATGTGCACGAATCGGAGACGGCACAGCTGCGCGAGGCAAATCGCATCCAGCAGGAGCAGATCCTACAGGTATCCAAAAAGGCATCCGCTCTGCAGCAGGATCTCGAACGCCTACGCCGCTCCGAGGACGGTCTGCGCGCGATTGTGGGGGCGCCGCCTGCGGCACTGGACGAGGACGTGCAGACGGGGACGGAGGCACCGACGGGCGGCGCGCCGCATGAGCTTACGACCGCAGAGCTTTCCGAGGCGCTTGAGATGATCGAGGAACGCCTGACAGCACGCCGCACGTCTCTCGACCTCCTCGCCGAGACCATGCGCAGGGACTTTCCCGGCGCGGCCTCCTACGCCTCTGATGATGCGCCCCACACGACGCCATCGATCTGGCCGACAGCGGGCTACGTCAGCTCGCCCTACGGACTGCGCTTTGGCGGTTCAGAGTTCCATCAGGGCATTGATATCGCCGCCGAGATGGGCACGCCCATTGTCGCGACCGCCGACGGCGTCGTGACCGCTGCGGGATGGAACGGCGGCTACGGCAACATGGTCGATGTAGATCATGGCAGCGGTATCGTGACGCGCTACGGTCACGCCTCTGCCGTTGCCGTGAGCGTTGGTCAGCAGGTGCGGCGCGGGCAGGTGATCGCCTACGTCGGCTCCACGGGACGCTCCACGGGACCCCATCTGCACTATGAGGTGCGCGTGGGCGGACAGCCGGTCAATCCTGCCGCCTATCTATGAGAAAGGAAATGTATGAAATACATTATTTGTCTGCTTGCCGCAGCGATCCTCATTCTCCCCGCATGGGGGTATGCCGCAGAGAAGAAGGACATCCACGCCGTCATGACGGCAGAGGAGGGCACTGCTGCACCTGCACGACAGGAGCGCGGTGAGGAGAGCCTCGACGAGGAGATGGACGATCTCAGTGACGAGTCCCTTGCGGAAAAGAATGCGAACGGAGAGATTGTCCCCGAGCCCCGCGAGGATCCGGCGCACGAGAAAAACGCAGAGGCGGTGGATGTCCGCATGGCACCCGCGGCTGCTGAGAAAATCGGGCATGGATACGGCACGGGTGAGCCTCTTTCTGCCGGTCCTGTGCACGAAACCGTCTATGCAGAGCTGACCGCGATCGATCCCGTGACACTGAAGGACGGCGACTGGGCGTTCATCGAGGGGGACGAGCGGCGCGGCTGGTTCTTTGACCGGTCGATGATGGCGCGGAACGAGGACGGCTCCATTTCCTACTGGCAGCTCATCCTCTACAATGACCTCGGCCGCGATCAATTCGTGCGCGCCATGCACGATGAGGCGTATGAGAAGCTCGGCTACACGATGCAGCGCCGTGTGCTGAACCTCAAGGAGAACACGATCCGCACCTATGAGATCATCGCCTATGACGACGAGAATATGGTCATCACGGACGGGGACCGCGACGGGCACGCCGCCGAGATCCGCCCGAACACAATGGCGGCAAAGGAGCGCGACGCCGTGAAGAAGGCGGCGAAGAAGCTGAAGTACAAGAAGGCAAAGGGCTGAGGAATCCGTTGCCGGAGCGGACAGACGCTGCAAGAGATCGTTTTGAGGGGAGAAAAGATAGATGGATAGAATTCTCGAATGGCTGGGATTCGTGCTCGGGTTCGCTTTCTTCATAGCAATCATCAGCCTCCTGCGGAGGCTGCACTGGATATGGCGAGGGGCCATCGGCACGGTTATCTTCACCATGACAGCCTATATGGTCGCGGTATATGCGGATGGTTTCTATTACCAGATGAAATATATTCTCGTGGGAGCCCTGATATACAGCATGCTCCTCGCACCCGACACGTCGGAGGTTGAAGACCGGTTCGCCGACTATGTAACGGACAGGCTTTTTGATTCTGTACGTGATGAGACAGATGCAAAGATAGACGCGCTGCGTGACGAGCTGGAAGCGGTCAAGTATGATATGGATGGTATGGATTGGAAGCATTCGTCAGAATCCGAGGAAGACACGGACATGGAGGAAGATGAATGCGAGACGCTGCGCGCGGAGGTTGCCGCCCTGCGGGCAGAGCTCGAGCAGCTGAAGAAGAATGACAGCGCAGCGGAGCTGTGGAGTCACGAGGCGGAGCTGAAGAGCCTGCGTCACGAGCTGGAGGAGCTGCGCGCACATCTGCCCCGGTGACGCATTGAGACACAGGGAATAAACCGAAGACATTGTGAGAATAAATGTCGCATATTGACAGCACGGCGATTTCCTGCTAGAATTAATGCACAATTAAATACGGAAGAGTTTGCAAGGCCCTTCCACGTTTCCGAGCAAAAATATCTAAGGGCAGAGCAGTGCCTATGATATTGCGCCTGCACTGAGGAACACTCCAAGACGCGCACAGGGCTCGTGCAGAAATGCCCGTGCCTTCCCTTTCGAAGCGGAGTTTCCCGATGGAAGCCGCGCTTCCCCTTGAAAAGGAAACGACAAAATGGCCGCAGACAGGCGACGTATGGTGTTTTTGTGCGCAAAACAGCGGGGACGTTTGCCTGATTCGGGAGGTTGTTTGTCATGCCTTTGGGTACGGGAAACAGCCTCTTTTCTATTGTTTTTTCGTATCGGGGGATTTAGCGACATATATAGAAAAATAGTATTCCTTTTTTCTTCAAAAGGGAATATAATTATAAAGCTTTTATAATGAATGGGATGGTTCTCATCAAGGTGCCTGCAGGGGCACTTGTGTCTTGTGTATTGGTTAGGAGGATTCATGTGAGTAAGAGGGAGAGCTTGTGGGAGGCCTATCTCGCAAAGGGAATGAGCCGACGCAGCTTTTTGAAGGGCTGCGTGACGCTCACGTCGCTGATGGGGCTCAGCACGGACATGATGACGAAGGTCGTCGAGGCGGCGGAGACGAAGCCGCTGCCCGTTGTCATCTGGCTGCACGGGCACGAGTGCACGGGCTGTGATGAGTCCTTCATCCGCTCGGGTGCGCCGCTCGCATCCGATCTGGTGCTCAGCAGCATTGCGCTTGAGTACAGCCATGTGCTCAGTGCGGGCTGCGGCGAGCCGTTCGAGGAGCACCTTGAGACGACGATCAAGAAGTATCACGGCGAGTACATCCTCGCGGTCGAGGGCGCGGTTGCAGCGGGTGAGCACGAGTACACCTGCATGTCGGGCGGGCATCCGTTCGCGCATACGCTCCGGCGTGTCGCCGAAGGGGCAAAGGCGGTCATCGCCTATGGTACCTGCGCAACGGCGGGCGGCATCCAGGCGGCTGCGCCGAATCCGACGGAGTCCAAGGGCATCCGCTCGTTCATTGGCTCAAAACCCTACATCGCCGTGCCCGGCTGCCCGCCGATCCCCGAGGTCATGACGGGTGTCGTCATGCACGTCGCACTCTTCGGCACGCTGCCCCCGCTCGACGGGGAGGGGCGGCCGCGCCAGTTCTACGGCAACCGCATTCACGACACCTGCTACCGCCGCCCGTTCTTCGATGCGGGCATGTTTGCCGACCGCTTCGACGATGCGGGGGCGAAGGGGGGCTGGTGTCTCTATCACCTCGGGTGCAGAGGGCCCGAGACATACAACTCCTGCGGCAATCTGCGCTGGTATCAGGGGCTATCGTACCCCATCCAGTCGGGTGCGCCCTGCATCGGCTGCAGCAACGCGAATTTCTGGGACGATGCCCCCTTCTCGAAACGTCTGCCCGAGTATGACGGCATCGATGTGGATATGGTCGGCGCGGGGCTTGCCGTCGCTACGGCGGTCGGTGTCGCAGCGCACGCGGGCGCAAGCCTCGTGCAGAAGAAATGCCATGAGAAGCAGCTCGAAAAAGAGGGAAAGCAGGTGCATGAATGAAACACGTAGTTGTCGATCCGATCACCCGCATTGAAGGGCATCTGCGCGTCGAGATCCAAGTCGATGAGGCAACGGGCAAGGTCACGGATGCCATCTCCTCCGGAACGGCATGGCGCGGCCTCGAACTCGTCATGAATGACCGTGATCCGCGTGATGCGTGGGCGTACATCCAACGTATCTGCGGCGTCTGCACGTCGTCCCATGCGCTCGGCTGTCTGCGCGCCGTGGAGGATGCGTTCGGCATCACGATCCCGAAGAACGCGCACTACATCCGCAATATCATTGCAGCGTGCCTCGGTCATCAGGATCACATCATCCATTTCTACCATCTGCACGCCCTCGATTGGGTCAGCCCGCTGGAGGCACTCAAGGCGGATCCGGCGGCGACGGCGGCACTCCAGAATACGGTGCTCGCGACCTATCGTCTGCCCTTCCGCGGCCCTCAGGGACTCGATACGGAGGCATATCCGCACGACTTCCCCGTCTCGAACGCGGACTACTACGCCGCGATCCAGGCAAAGGTGCAGAAGATCGTGGAGAGCGGTCAGCTCGGCATTTTCTCTGACTCAGGAAGCACTCAAAGGTATGCTGTCGCAAGTCCAATACAGCATGGCCGTACAAGACATCCGCTATTATCTGAACGGCCTGCTGATGCAGACCGAAGGAGACCAGCTCCGTCTGGTAGCGACCGACGGCCACCGCTTGGCCTACTCTGCCGCCACCATTGAAGCCGACCTGCCGAAAGCCGAAGTCATCCTCCCGCGCAAAACCGTATTGGAACTGTTCAAACTGCTCAACCAGCCCAACGAACAAGTCAGCGTCGAACTGCTGAACAATCAAGTCCGTTTCCGTTGCAACGGTACAGTCATCGTTAGCAAGGTAGTGGATGGCAAATTCCCCGACTTCAACCGTGTCATCCCGCTCGATAACGACAAAATCTTCCTACTCAACCGCAGCCATTTATTGGGCGCACTCGAACGTGCCGCCATTTTGGCCAACGAAAAATTCCGTGGCGCGCGCCTGCACCTTGCCGTGGTCGCGGCACAGCAGGGTGATGATGCGGTCGGCCTCGCC
>ERZ773070.1254-NODE-1254-length-16026-cov-8.537349_pt1 | contig 16026 bp, 18 predicted proteins | sample MGYA00580618_ERZ773070 | MGnify/ENA primary metagenome ERZ773070 (study PRJEB29015, sample SAMEA2738023) | human oral metagenome | biome: human oral; feature: human-associated habitat; material: dental | place: China | collected 2019 ... | reverse complement strand
CCTCGACGGCGGTGTCCTCTGAGCCCAGACGATCGAGGGCCTCCTGGCCGTCCCGGGCGGCCCAGGCGACGCGTATGTCCTCGGTGGTGCTCAGGATATCGGTGAGGGTACGGCGGACGAGGGGGTCGTCGTCGGCGAGTCCAACATCGATCATCGTGGTCACGCGGTCCTCTCCAGTGGGGTGGGATGGGATGGAGCAAGGGGGACGGTGGCGGTGATCATCCAGGAGCCGTCCTCGGCCAGGGTTGTCAAGGTCCCGTTGATGGCCGCGAGGCGCTCACGCATGCCCAGAATGCCGGTCCCGGAGCGGGGGAGCTCGGGGGCGTCTCCAGCGATGCCGTTGGTGGACACGAGCCGGAGGACATCGGGGCCGAGAGCGAGCGTCAGGGTGACGGGGGACTCGCGGTCGGCGTGACGGATGATATTGGCACCCATCTCGCGGGCCACGCGAGAGATGGTGCTTGCTTGGAGACGACTGGGGGTCTCGTCGCCGACGCGGCGGAAGACGACGTCGAAGCCGGCGGCGGAGACGTCGTCGCTCACGGCCTGGATGGCGGCGTCGAGGTCCACGACGACATGCCCCAGACCGGTGGCCGTCGCTACCGTCGAGTCCTGCGCGGGAACCGTTTGACGCAGGGCGCGTAGCAGCAGGCGCAGCTCGTGGAGCGCGTCGGAGGCCGTTGAGGCCACGGCCGCGAACTCCTGTCGTGCCTCGGGTGAGTAGGAGGCGACGGTGGAGGCCCTCCGGGCGCGCAGAGCAGTCTGCGACATGGAGTAGGCGACCAGGTCGTGCATCTCCCGCGCGATCTCCAGGCGCATCTCCTCCAGCTGTTCGTCGGCTCGGCTCGCCTCCCCTCGTCGGGCGAGCTCGACGGAGCGCAGAGCGACTCCGACCGGTAGCAGCAGGACGCCCATGAACAGGTTGAGGACCAGGCCGCCGAGATGGTCGGTGGAGCCCGCCGCCGGAGACGACATCAGGACGGACGCGACGTCGACCAGGACATTCATCAGGAAGAAGGACACCGCCGGCCATGTCGGGAGAAAACGGCCTAGGAAGAGGAAGAAGGCGGCGTTGGGGATGATCATGTCCGCGACGAATGCGTCCGGAATGACACATAGAACGATCCAGCACAGCTGGTAGACGATGAGCCCTGCCGTCGGCCGCAGCGGGATGAGGATGACCAGGACGAGGGCGACCAGCATGAAACTAGCGTCAAGAAGTCGTGGCACACCACTGACGGCGACGTTGACGACAACGCCCCCGACTCCGAAGGGTACTCCAACGGCCATGTGCATGCGACGCCCTGGCAGGTCATCGGGGGCGTAGGTCATCACCGCTCGCCCGCGCGCTGCCAGGAAGGCGACCGCGTCGCCCAGCGTGCTCATCGTCCGATCCTCCGCTTCATAGCGTGCTTCCAGAACTAACCTTAGCAAGTGGTGACAGGCGGGCCTCCGACGGTCGGGGCTCCAGTGGGTTCAGGGTCCTGCTGGGCATGTCGTGGAGGATGGCGGCGGAAGGGAGCGCAGCACCGTGGGCCGCAGTCGTGAGTGACCGCGGCCCACAGTGCTGTGGTCGTGTCAGATCCAGTACTGAATCTGCTGCATCTGCATCCTGAAGAGCAGTTTGATGATGTCCATGCCGTCCTCCTCTCCGTAGATCGCTCTCTGTGGCGAGTACATGTTTCATGCATGTGCGACGGCGTGTCATCCTCCTATCGGCTATGTCGATCGCATGGTCCGTCATGGCGCCCAGGAGTAGTGCTCCGCTCCTGTTGCGACGCACGACGGATCCAGGCGACGAGACCGTAGACGCACAGGATGCTGTAGACGAGATACATGAGGGCTGATGGGTAGTAGCCGGCCGTGACGAGCAGAGGGACCCCGACAGCATCAACGGCGATCCAGATGAGCCAGAACTCGATCCAGCCCCGCGCCATACCCAGGGTGGCGACGAGGGAGCCCGTAAGAATCCATGCATCTGCCAACGGACCCCAGGAGCCCATCGCCCTGAGGGCTGCCCAGAAGATAAGCAGGAGAACCACGATGATGCCGCCGAGCTGCATCCGTTCGGTCGATGTGGCCCAGCGCGGTTCCACCGCCGCCCCGGTAACGTGCTCATCGGATCCGTTGCGCGCCCAGGTTCGCCAGCCATACAGGCTCACGAGCGCGAACATGACCTGACGCGCTGCCTGACCCCACAGGTCCAGCTCCTGGGGTGTGCTGAAGACGCCGCCGAGGAAGACGGTGAACAGGAGCACGTTCCCCATCAGGCCGATGATCCATGTGGAGATTCGGCGTCGAGCGCTCAGGAGCATGGAGGCCAGGCCGAAGGCGTTCCCCACGATCTCTCGCCACAGGATCGGCAGGCCGAGCCCGATGTCGAGGCGGGCGTCGAGCAGAAACCTCAGAAAATCAAGCATGTGTTGGATTATGGCATGCAGCACCGATGCGGGGGGCGGTTGGCAGGCCCTTCGAGAGGTGTCCTGCGTCCGGCGATGGAGGTCGGAGGCGTCGTTCCACCGCCGATCCACCGGTTGACGGACTTTCTCTAGCCTGTTGGCGGAGGCTCCGAGGCGGGGGGTGCGCGTAGATTCTTCATCGAGGATCCTCAAGTGACACAACTCGCATCCGAAAGGAATCATGATGAACCTCGTTGATGGATACACGGCCTACACCGCACCGACCGACATCGGGGCGATGGCGCACCAGTCTGGTCAACTCGGAAACGTCGGCAGCTCGGTGAGTCTGAGTCTTTCAGTGAGTTACTCAGTCTCCTGGTCCTGGTCCTGGTCCTGGACCTGATTCTTGAATCGGTGGCCGGGCGAGACTGCCCGGCCACCGATAGAGACCTAGGGGAAGCGGGAAGGAGGGCGTACTGAAATGACGCTGTCAACACGGATAGTGGACCGGATGACTGACTGGATCACTGGATCCGAACCGGTAGACAGGTTTACTCTTGCACGGGCCCTGGGGAGTGCGCCCGACAGTATCGAGACCAACTCGTGTCTTGATGTCATCGCGTCATTGGGGTTGTCTGATGTCTCGGTGAAGTTCCGAAATCGTACTAGCTTATGGTGGGACCTCGCCGTTGTTTCTGCAGCGGGGATTCCCGGCCATATTTACATCGCTCAGAAGGGTGATGATGGGCTGACTGGTGTCCGTGCCAGCGTGGATTCCTTTTCTCCTCCTCGAACGCCAGATGATCTCCTCTCGTTGTTGGAGGGGGTTGGTTTGACTGCCGCAGTGCACTGCCGAGGTGCGGATATCGGAGAACGTCGTCCTGCAGTTTCCTCTCTAGCCAAGGTATTCGTTGTACTGGCGGTACTCGAGCTCGTTGACAAAGACGATCTCGGCCTGGATGATTCGGTGACCATACACGCTGACGACCTCAGCTTCCTGGGCAGTCAGATCGGACCGCAGCACATCGGTCGGGAGGTCTCGTTGCGTCGTCTGTGCATTAATATCGCCCAGCAGTCCTGTAATACGTCCACTGATATCCTCACCCGTACTGTCGGTTCGCAGCGCGTGTTCGAGGTGGCCAACGAATGTGGCGCCGGGATCACGGAGCCACTGCCGTTGACCCGGGACTGGGTCGAATCGGCGTGGGGCTCGCTCGTCGAGGAATCGCTGTCGGACTACAGCGCGCATGATGCTGCGCTGAGGTCGGTATGTTGGTCGCTTCCCCGTCATGATGACGGACTGGATTATCATCTTCCGCTGACCGCGATCAGCTCGGCCCTTGCCCGAATAGCGCGTTGTTCCTGGAACCCCTGGTCCGGTGCCCTACCGCCTGTGGGGAAACGTCGGATATTCAAGGGCGGCAATGCCCCAGGAGTGATGGCTGGAGCATGGCTCGGTCATCCAGATGCAGATTTTGCGTTCGCGGTCAACTCTCCCAGGGCGATTGGCCTGCTTGAAGAAATTTGGATTCACGATATGAGCCATGGGTTCTATAGCCGCATGGTGGAAAACTAGAAAAGGAAATGACGATGAATTCTCTTGTCATAGATCGGCCCATGACGGGGCGAAACAGTTCTCTCGTCCATAGTGATGAGCGCGGAATGATGATCACCAAACACCTGCAAGGAGAGCAGTGGGATGTCGCCCGTCGACTGGGCAACTCATTGGCATGGGAGCAGATCGCCCCTCAGCTCAATGGAGTAAAAAGTCCCAGGCTCATATCGCACGATGATAACGCCATCACTCACGAGTACATCCTCGGTGGTGTCAGCCTCCAGGAGAAGATCGATGAGATGCAGTCGCCAAGCGAGGTGCTCGATGACCTGGAACGTGCAGCGAGCATGCTCGGCCGTTTACACTCCTTCCCGACCTCTCGGGCCAAGACAATTCTCGGGCGGGCGTCCAAGGAGGACCGGCCTGTCCCGGACCGCGGCCTGCTCGACCGCTTGGAGGGGCTCACAGTGAATGAGTACGCCGCTGCCAGTGGTGGAGAACTGCAGTGCTGGTCGCTCTTCCACCATGACTCCGTACTTCAGGGGGCCATGCGGGCCTGGGCCGGGATGACGCCGGCTCGGACGACTCTCATCCACGGGGATCTGCGCCCCGATCAGTTTCTCCTTACCGGTGAAGAGTGCTGGTTGGTAGACTGGGAGGAATTCACCCTCGGATCCGCGATGCACGATCTGGCAGGGCTGCTCGGTGCGCTTGTCTTCCGAGCCATGTTCAGCACCTTCTCCGCGCCCCCGAGCAGCACCGACGTTGCTGAGATCCATCGTTCACTCGTCGCCCGTGGTCAAGAAAGTCTTGACGAGCTTCGACCAGTCGTACGGCGAGTACTCGACTCCTATACGCAGGCCGGCGGTCGAGTCGACGACGTCGTGGAGCTAGCGCGGTGGACATCCTGGTACCTGGTGGAACGGGTCATCGCCCGGTCTGTGTTCAACGTGGATCTCAGCCCTACGGACAAGGCCGTCGCGGGCGTGGGGCGCCAAGGAATCATCGAGCCCTCATCAATGCTTGAGGCACTGGAGGTGGCCTGACATGGTGAGCACAGAAAATACAGCGACCTCGAGCAGCTCTGCTCCTACTTGCACAGATATGTGCTCGATTCTCGATGTCGACCCGGTGGCGCGCGTTGTCACACACCTGCCCTCCGGACGCAGCACGAGTGTCGGGCCACGGGACTCCGGTGCGGCAGCTCTGGGCCTCTGGCTGTACGCGGTGGTCCATGCAGGCAATCCCGCTCTCATGACGACCCAGGGGGCGCAGACGGATCAGGAGCTCATTGGTGCGCTGGTCGAGTCCTCCGGCGGCTCCCGAATCGCGGTGGATCTCGATTCCACCGGATGGGACGAGCTTCATGGAGTACGCCTGACGTTGACCGAGCAGGATCGTGTCGAGAACAATCCTGATCAGGTACTGATTCCTTGCACGCGCCCATTTCTGACTCCGGGATTCGTCATGTATGTCCATGATTCTGGGGACTACGATCAGATGCTCCAGGGTGTGCGACTGTACATCGGGCTTAAGGAACCCCGTGTGGCTCAGGACGTATGGTCTCGAATCGTCGAGAAGCTTGACGCAGAAGGCATCTCTTACCGCTGTAAAATTCTCGCGCAACGGTCCTCGTATCCTCGTACCGATAGCGTAGTCTGTTACTTGGCGCGGCGGGCCGATGAGGCGATTGATATTATCAAGGGGATACTCGGGTCCCTCTCCCCGGAAGATGTGGTGGCAACCAGCCCCATGTGTGCTCCTCTCGCTCCGGGGCTGACGATGGCGCGTAACGTCATTGATCCACGTGTCCGCCAGGAGGTGAGCTTCGGTCAGCACCGGTGCGCGCTGCTCGCGGAGGCGATCATGCGCCGCCTGGATGACGGCGAGGACTTTGCGCAAGCATTTCGAGACATTTGCGTTGAGGCTAATGCTGATCCCGATGACCTCTCACGTAATCTTCTCATTCCGGAGCAGAGGTGAGTGACATGGACGTGTCGGTCCTGTTCCCCGAGCAGCCTTCTGATCCTGACGGGATTCTGCCCTGGGCGCGCCTGGTGCGCGAGACTGGGATGAAGCGCCTGTGGATGGGCCAGTCCTTCCAGATCGAGAGCCACATGGCGCTCAGCCGACTGGGCGCCGCGGACCTGGGGGTTCCGGTCGGCATCGCCACGGCGTTAGCGGTTCTACGAAGTCCTTATGATGCTGCGCTCCAGGCCCGTTCTCTTGTGACCATGACGGGGGCCAGTGCGTCCATTGCATATGGCGCGGCCGACCCCGATTTCGTCACGGCAGTAAGTGGAGCGCCGTTCCGCAGGCCCGCGTCGTACGTGGCTGAGTACACGAGGATCGTCCGGTCTCTGCTCGACGGCAAGATGACGAGCTCTGACTTCCCGGGGCTCAAAATGGGACCCACGCGGTTGCCCGCCGCTGCTGCTGCGAGCGTGCCGACTGTCGAAATCGGTGTGGGGGTTCTTCGTCGTGGTATGGCGAAGAAGGCGTCAGCGGTCGCCGACTCGGCAGTCGCCTGGTTGACTCCTAAATGGTATGTGCGCGATGTTCTGCGCCCGATACTTGCCTCCTCGGGCAGGGCAGTGAGAATGGCTGTCAACGTTCATGTCGCCCTCAACGGGTCCGGACGCAATATTCCACTCCTTGCCCAGGTCGCCTGCCAGTTCCATGTGCGGCGTCTGCATTACGCGCAGATGCTCAGGGAAGCGGGGCTGTCCATTAGGGAGGACGATCCGTACTCCTCGACCAGGGAACTGGTCGAGCGTCAAGTCTTCGTCTCGGGAGCGCCGGACGAAGTTGCGGCGGAGATTGAGAGCTTCTCTGCCCACGGCGTCAACGAGGTTGTTCTCAACCTTACGGGCGTCTCCATGATCCACGGAACCGACGCTGCTCTCTCTGACGCGGTTTCCATCATGTCAGCCATCAACGAAAGAAGTGATCGCCATGTCCACCCTGCCGCTTGAGGCACTCCTCCCATTTCTTGTCATTACCATTCTCTTCACAGGCTATTGCCTGATCTCTGTTGTCCGGGCCTCGGAAACACGTTACCTCAATCGTGGATGGTGGATGCTGATCTGCTTGTTGAGCATGCCGATGGGCGGGATCTTCTACCTTCTGCTTGGACGGAAGGATTAGAAGATGTCTTGTCTGCCGGTATCGGATCCCGACATCCTGTGCGAGGATGTCACGGTGCGCTTTCCAGGGCATACCGCCCTGGATGGCATCAACCTCACGCTCAATGGCCGGGGTGTTGTTGGCCTCATCGGGGTCAATGGGGCGGGTAAAACCACGCTCATCAACACCATCCTCGGCATCACCCAGCCCACCTCCGGTCGCGTGCGTGTCAATGCTGCTGGTGCAAGGTCTGCTCTGTGCACGGATGTTCCGAGCTTCGAGCCGTCTTTCACGGCTGACGAGGTTCTGCGCCAGTCGGTCATCCTCTCGGACGGCCGGAAAGCCGTTCCCTCGAGGGCCGAGCGACTTCTGGTGCTGGACCGGGTTGGTCTGGCCGATGCGGCCGATCGCAGAACGGGAGGATTTTCTCGAGGGATGCGTCAGCGTCTAGGAATTGCTGCCGGCATTGTGTCGGACCCCCCTATTATTTTCCTCGATGAGCCCACTAGTGCGCTCGACCCGCTAGGGCGCCAAATGGTTCTTGATATCATTCGTGAGCTCGGCAGGAAGATGCTCGTCGTCGTTTCTAGCCATATTCTCGATGACGTCGAGTCTGTCGCTGGCAGCCTTGTCGTGATCCATGAGGGAAAATTGCGCTTCGTCGGAACCCTGCAGGACTTCCTTGGCTCGGTGAGCGACCATGAGGACTCTGTTGTCATCCGTTGCAGCGGTGGATGGGACGAGCTTCGGGAGGGTATGTCCGGATGTGCATGTCGCTTTGAGGAGGATGGAAGTCTCGTCCTGCCCTCCTCGGAGTTGAGCGCTGCTTTGAAGTACTTTTCCTGCCATCCAGACTCCCTGGAGTCTGTCAGTCGTTCTCGACCCGGTCTTGCTCAGGCTTTTTTAGTATCTGTGGAGGCGCAGTATGTTCTCGCTTGAAATGATTAGGTGGTGGCGTTCGCGTCGCCTGCTGGTTCTTGTTCTTGTTCTGGTGTTCTCTGGCGTGAGCTCACCATTGATGCAGGTGCATCTGCCCGATATCCTGTCAAAGCTGGGGGACTCGTCGGTCATTGTCGCGAATATGGCGTCCCCAACCCGCGAAGAACTTCTCTCCTCCTACTTCAAGAATTCTTCGCAACTGGGCCTCCTGGTGTCCTGCTATCTGTGTACGTGGGGGATGTCCATGGGTGATGACGCGGGTATGCGCCTGTACTACCGCTCGCGGAGCCGGAGGGCCTTCGGGCTCCTCCTGCCCCGGATCGCGGCCACGACGACAGTGGCCGTCCTCGCCGTCGCTCTGGGGGCGGTGGCCGCCCTCTATGAGTCCAGTGTGCTGACTGACCAGCCGTGGAGAGCCGGGGCGGGGGACATCGCCGCAGCGCTTTTCCTCCACGCAGGAGCACTCGTATGCTTCTCGCTCCTGGCCGGTGTTGTGGCCGCCTGGACCGGCAGCGCCTTCGGCGCGACGATCGGTGTCTGCGGCGTTGTTCTTCTTGCAGGCCTGACCTCATCGTCAGACGCCTACAAGTGGACGCCGATGTCCCTCCTGTCGCCCGGATCGGTGTTCGATGGAGAGGGAACGGCGCAGCCCTTCACCTGCGCCGCCATCACGGCATGCGTTCTCACGGTCCTGCTTGCGCTGACCTCCGCACGTTCTCTGAGGGTCATTAAAATGCACTCGGGGACGGTTCCTCTTCATGCTGCTCAGCATGTTCTTACCGAAGGGAGATCACGATGAGTTCCATGACCACTGCAATGAGTACCCCGGTTATCAGGGTCGATGGCGTGAGCCGAACTATTTCCGGCCGCCGCGTTATCGATGGTCTGTCGATGTCCGTTGACCGAGGAGCCGTATTCGGGCTCCTCGGACCCAATGGTGCCGGAAAGACCACCACGGTGCGGCTTCTGACGGGCCTGCTTGCCCCGGACTCCGGTACCATCGATATCCTGGGCACGCATATGAGTCCGAAACAGGCCGCTGCCCTGCGGAGCAGAATCGGGGTGCAGACCGACTACCGCCTGTACAAGGAGCTGACACTGCGCGAGAACCTCAGGTTCTGGGGCGAGCTCCACGGCCTGAGTACCGCGGACATCGATCGACGGGTCAGCGACCTGGCCCAGCGGTTCGCCCTGTCGGAACGCCTTGACAGTCGTGTCGGGGAGTTCAGCAAGGGGATGACCCTCAAGGCGGTCATCGCCAGAACCCTCCTGCCCTCCCCCGACGTGCTCTTTCTCGATGAGCCCACGGCCGGTCTGGACCCGGAGGCCGCCGAGAGCCTACTCGAGTATCTGCGCACGATAGCCGAGGGCGGTACCAGCCTGTTCGTGTGCACTCACCAGCTCCATGGTTTCGAGGGGCTGTGCGATCGTGTCGGAATCCTCGTAAACGGCCGCCTCGTGGTGGAGGGTGACGTGGAGCAGCTGATTGCCGACAGGTGGCCGGATCAATGGCTGGACATGAGGACCGATGATCCTGGGCGCGCGAAGGAGGCACTCGCGTCGGCGGGTATCGCCGGCGTTCCTGAGGACGGGGTGGTGCATGCGTGCGTCGGCAGTGCTGAGCGCGCCCACGTGGCCGTGCGTGCTGTTGTCGAGGCGGGAGTTCGGCTGGATGCCGCAGTACCCCGCCGTCACACATTGAAGGAACTGTATTTCGCGACTATTGAGGAGAATGCATCATGATGGCGGAGTCTGCGAATTCTACGGGCCTCAGTCGGCACCGTATGATGGTCCTGATCAGGAAGGAGTGGCGTCAGGCCCTCCGCGACGCTAACGGCCTCGTGCCCGTCATCCTCTTCCCGGTCCTCTTCAGCATCGTCCTGCCCGGGCTGGCCGTCGGGCTGGCCGTGCACTCGGGTCTTCCCGGCAAGTGGATGCATGGTCTTGAGCCCTTACTCGGCCTCGTCTCCTCCATCTCCAGTGCTGATATGGGGCCGCAGCAGCTGCTCGTGACCGCGATTGTCACCTACGTATTCGCTCCCCTCATCCTCATCATTCCGGTCATCGTCTCCACTACCAGCGCGACGGCAGCCTTCGTGGGGGAGAGGGAGCGGGGAACTCTTGAAGGAGTCCTCTACGGTCCGATCACGGTGCGCGAGCTCTTCCTGGCCAAGACTCTGGCGTCGGTGGTGCCGGCGGTGCTGCTGACGTGGGCGGCCTTCCTCTGCTTCTCGGTGATCGTGAACGTCTTGGCCTGGCCGGTCATGGGAGGGATCGTTTTTCCGGACGCCACATGGATCTTCGCCGTCCTGGTCCTGGTCCCGCTCATCGCCTTCCTCGTCATCAGCGTCATTGTCGGTGTGTCGAACCGGGCCAAATCAGTGCAGTCGGCTCAAGGGATCGCGGTGTTCTTCGTTCTGCCGTTGATGGGGATGGTGGTGTCGCAGGTCGCCGGTGCCCTCGTCTTTGATTGGAGAGTCGTGGCGCTGCTGGGAATTGTGCTGGCGGTGCTCTGCGTGATCGTGTATCTCCTGGTAGTAGCCCGCCTCATTCAGAGCGATGAGATCATTCTGAAGATCTGAGGGTGGGTGACATCGGTGACAGCAGTTGTGAAGTGTATGGAGAATCTCGCCTCCTTCCTGCGCGACGGGAGTACGGTCACAGTGGTCATGGATCCGGCTCTGCGCGGGAGCCCAGCGCATGAGTGGCTGATGGCATCCCGTTCGTTGGTTGGAGCCCAATGGGTTGATCTGCCCCCGGGGGCGGGTGGAATGGATGCCGCCCGTGCAGTAGCGGAGCAGGTCTCCACAGGGGGCTGGTGCCTTGCCCTGGGTGGCGGTACCACGATGGATACCGTCAAGGTTGCGCGGATGCTCTCCGCTCGATTCTTATCGCGAGATTTCACGGCTGGTGAGATGGTCCTGGAGGGGCAGGTGCCGACTAGCCGACCATGGGGGATCGTCGCCCTGCCCACCACGATAGGAACGGCTAGCGAGGTGAGCGCAGCGGCGGTGGTGCGGTACAGGGGGCAGCGCGTTCTCCTGCGTGGTCCCGGGCTGCGGCCAGAGGTAGCCTGTCTGGACCCGCGACAGACTCAGACACTGCCGTCGTCGGCTGTCGTATCGGGTGCTGTGGAGGCCATGTTCCGTACTATTTTTCCCTATCTGGCATCTCCAACGACTCCTGCGCACGATTCCGCGGTGCACGCAGTAGCGGTGGCCCTCTTGCGACATATTCACTCAGGAACGGTGGCGCCCCTGTCCGCGGAGGCGAGGCAGGAGCTCGCAGAGCTGAGCCAGTGCTCCCAGAGCTTGCAGTCTTCCGGACTGCACAGAGGTCGTGACCCGCACGGGTTCAAGCTGTGGCCCATCAATCACGAGGTATCGGCTCTTGCGAACCTGCCCAAGATCATGACGATGTCTGCCCTGGCGCCGAGGGTCATCGAGCGCATCGAGCAAGGGGAAGTGGCTTGGGGGTCGGCGCAGGCCCTGGACGATCTCATGCGCAGTCTTGATCGGCTGTTCCCATCAGCCGGCGGGGCGGCGGAACGCTGGATGTCGCTCATGGAGGAGTGCTCTCTTCCTACGTCCCTGCCCTCGATGGATGTCGGCAGCGCGGTACGACTCATCATGGACAGGTGGGGTGCTCCGAGGCCTGCCCTGGCGGGTGTGAGCCCCCAGGACGTGCATGACCTTCTGGCCTCCTGTCTGGAAGGGAACGGGGCATGACCGGGCAGGAGCTCGTCGGATATGCGATCGCCACAGAACAGTTCGCTCCCGCTGAGTGCGTAGAGCTGGCACGGCATGCGGAAGCCCGAGGCTTCCACGGGTTCATGGTGGGTGATCACTTTCAGCCGTGGGTTCCTAGCCAGGGACAGGCCGCCCACGTCTGGGCGCTGCTCGGAGCGTTGGGCTCCCAGGTGGGAGGTGAGCTCGTTACGGGAGTCGCCGCACCGGGATATCGCATGCACCCGGCGCTCATGGCTCAGGCGGCCGCCACCCTCGCCTGCCTGTATCCAAGACGTCTTATGCTCGGGCTCGGCTCGGGCGAGGCGCTCAATGAGCATGTTGTCGCCCCCTACTGGCCGGAGACCAAAGAGCGAACGGATCGCCTGTTTGAGGCGATAGAACTCATTGACCGCCTGTTCTCCACGTCATTGCGAGGAAAGCAGTGTCGATTCGAGGGGCGCTTCCACCGGATGGAGCGCACGCGACTGTGGTCAATGCCTTCGGAACCGCCACCCATTCTGGTGGCTGCGGGAGGGCCCGTCAATGCTCGTCGTGCAGGCGAGCACGCCGATGGGCTCATCACGGTGGCTGCTCCGCCCGATCGTCTTCGCCGAGTCCTGGAGGCCTTCCACGGTGCGGTTCCTGAACGGGAGCCCCGGTATCCGCGCCAGGTGCTCCTCCAGGTGCACCTCAGCTGGGCGCCGACGGAGCAGGAGGCGGTTCGTAACGCGCTTGAGGAGTGGCCGACGGGCGGCATGCCGTTCCCGAAGGCGGATATCCGTTCACCGGATGACTTCAAGGCGATGGCTGCTCGCGTCCGTCCTGATGACTTCGAGGGGCGGATGGTGATCTCCGAGGATCCCGATGTGCACCGACAGGCGCTTCAGCGCTACCTTGATATGGGGGTGGACAGGATCTTCATTCACAACGTTGGAAGGAACCAGGTTGAGTGGTTCGATGAGTTCAGCCGGAGCGTGCTGCCGAAGCTGCGGAGATGAGGAATCGTCCGCACTGCGTGTGAAGGCTCCTCGTTATGACGGAGAGATCGTTCCGGGCCAGGATCTTGCCGAGCTGCTTCTGGCGCTGGTGAGCGGGCTGGAGGACGGCGATATCATCGCCGTCTCTTCCAAGGCCGTCGCCAAGGCCGAAGGACGAGTCGTCGAAGTCGGGGAGCCGTGGGCGCGTGAGCGCCTCATCGAGCAGGAAACTGTTCGCGAGGTCGCCTGGCGCGATACGCCGTCGGGACGCGTGAGCGTGGTGGAGAACCGCCTCGGTGTTGTCGGGGCTGCCGCTGGAGTCGATATGAGCAACGTCGCTTCGGGGTTCGCCGTGCTCCTGCCGATCGACCCTGATGCCTCGGCACGGCGTATTCGAGCCGACCTACGGCGTCTGACCGGGCGGAATACGGCTGTCGTCGTCACCGATACGCTGGGGAGGCCCTGGCGTGTCGGCCAGACCGACGTGGCCATCGGCTGTGCGGGGATGCTTCCGCTGCTCGATCTGTCCGGGACGGTGGACCCGTACGGCAATACCCTCAAGGTCACTGCTCCCGCTGTCGCGGATGAAGTGGCCGCTGCTTCGGAGCTCGCGATGGGAAAGGTGAGTGGTCGTCCCATGGCGGTCGTGACTGGCCTGAGCCGCCTGGTGCTTCCTGCGGATCAGGACGGCCCCGGTGCTCAGGCCATCCTGCGCCCGGCCGAGGAGGACTGGTTCCGACAGGGCAGCCGCGAGGCATGGGAAGCCGGGTATCGTGCTGGTATGGCGGGAGCTGCAGGTGAGCCCTGAGGAGGAGTGGATCGTGCTCGTCCCGGTCAAGGCGCTCGTCCTGGCCAAGAGCCGACTCGCGGTGGGGGCGGACCGTCGTCGGCAGCTGGCCCTGGACTTTGCGACGCATACCGTCTCGGTGGCATCCCGGGTGCCTCATGTGAAGCGCACGGTGGTCATCACCGACGACGATGAGGTCGTTCGCAGGCTCATGGCACCGGGAGTCTCGTTCCTGTCCGAGCCCGCTGGCCGTCCTGGCCTCAATGCTTGCCTGGAGCGGTCCGCGAGGGCTGTGCGCGAGCGGCGACGGGCCCCGTTGGCGATTCTGGTGGCCGATCTGCCCCGGCTGGCGGATGCCGAGCTCGCTCGGGCACTGGATTGTGCCGCGTCCTATGACCGTGCGGTTGTCGCGGATGCCGATGGAGCGGGAACGACCCTGCTGACTGCCGGTAGGGGGCTGATGCCGCAGCCCTGTTTCGGGCAAGACTCCTTCAGGAGGCATGTTTCCCGCGGATACACGCCGTTGGCGGGCAATTGGCCCGGCTTGCGCCGAGATGTGGACATACTTGATCACCTGTGCGCGGTGGAGGAGTGGATACCATGAGGATCGCTGTCATCGCAGGTGGAGTCGGGGGTGCTCGATTCACCACGGGCCTACGGGATCTTGGTGATCATGACCTGAGCATCATCGTCAACGTCGGTGACGATGCCTGGATGGACGGCATGCGAGTCTGCCCCGATCTCGACTCGCAGATGTATGCGCTTGCGGGAGTTCATGATTCTGATCGTGGGTGGGGACGGCGCGGGGATTCCATGCGCATCGATACCGAGCTGCGAGAATGGGACTTCGGTGCGCGTTGGTTCACACTGGGTGATCTCGACATCGCCACCCATATTGTGCGCACGGCAATGCTCCGTGAGGGAAAATCGCTGACAGAGGTGACCGACAGGCTGTGCTCCCGCTGGGACCTGGGGGTGCGGTTGTTGCCCGCGAGCGATGATTGCGCGGAGACCTGGGTCGATTGCCCCGATCTGGACGGTCCGGTCCACTTCCAGGAGTGGTGGGTACGATATCGGGCTTGCCCTCGCCCGGCGAGCTTTTTGTTTCGACCGGGAGATGCCGAGTTGTCTGGTGCCGCTCGCAGAGCGGTTGCACAGGCGGAACTCGTCATCGTGGCGCCGTCCAATCCGGTGGTTTCGATCGACCCTATTCTGGCCCTGAGAGGTACTCGTGAGGCGCTCGCCACCTGTCCGGCACCGATTGTGGGGATCTCGCCCATTGTCGGTGGACGGGTGCTGCGCGGCATGGGCGACGTGTGCCTTTCGGCGATCGGAGTCGCCGTGTCGGCAGCTGGTGTGGCCGAGTACTACGGTGCCCGCGGTAACGGCCTGCTCGATTCCTGGGTGGTGGATGATGTGGATGCTGGCGAGGTGCCGGAGATCAAGGCGTTGGGCATCCACTCGGTTCCCACCATGACGGTGATGGACACGCCTGAACGGGCCCGTCGCCTGGCTGCGACGGTCGTATCACTGGGCAGAGACCTGCTTGCCTGTCGTCATTGACTCGACGTTTTCTGCTCGTCAGGCCAGCCGTCACGACTGAGGTGGCGGGTACTGTCGGACTTGCGCCGGAACACCCAATCAGACCTGACCTGGCTCGTTGTGGGGTGGTTGGGTTGCTGGGGGCTGGTTGTTGCTGGGATTGTGGGGGTTGCGTGGGTGGGGGTGCGCTGACGTGGGGGTGTGAGTCCGTACGTTCGCACGGTCAGGACGGCGTCGGGGGCCCGTGCGGTGCAGGTCGTGCACTCCTCCTGGAAGGGAGGGGGGCGCGGCATCGAGCACATCGGCTCGGCTCATGGTGACGCTGAGCCGGCGGTGCTCAAGGAGGTCGCCGGGCAACGGCTCAACGCCGGCCGGCTCAGCCTCGACCTGCCGGGCCTGAACAGCGAGAACGACGCAGGCTCTGCACCGCAGGCACCGGCTGGGGCGGGGTGCGTGGCACCTATCGCCTCCAACCGGGTGGGAGTGCTCCTGGAGGCCCTGGAGGCGGCTTGGAAGGCGGTGGGGCTGGACGGACTCGATGGTGCTGACGAGGTCTTCCGCCAGCTCGTCACCGCCGGACTGATCGAGCCGACCAGCAAGCAGGACTCGTTGCGACTCCTGGCCGAGGCGGGCCTGTCACCGGTGTCCTACGCGACAGTCGAGCGTCATCTGCCAGCTACGCCGCTGAGGGCTTCACCCGGGGCCTGTCGCGCCTGCTGGCCGGGTACGCCCGCGTCGGCCGGGCCTCACCGGTCCTGTTCGACGCGTATGACCCTGTACTACCGGGACCGACAAGGCCGACGGCCTTGCGCGAGCCGGGCTTCTCCAAGGAAGGACGCCTGGAGCCGCGGATCACGGTAGGGCTGCTCACCGACGAGACAGGGCTCCCTCTGCGGGCCGGGGCCTTCGAGGGGCAAGCAAGGCCGAGACCGCCACCATGATCCCGATGATCAACGACTTCATGGACGCCTAC
>ERZ773070.1251-NODE-1251-length-16049-cov-17.894585_pt1 | contig 16049 bp, 5 predicted proteins | sample MGYA00580618_ERZ773070 | MGnify/ENA primary metagenome ERZ773070 (study PRJEB29015, sample SAMEA2738023) | human oral metagenome | biome: human oral; feature: human-associated habitat; material: dental | place: China | collected 2019 ... | reverse complement strand
TCAAATCTATGCAGCCCGACGTCGTTTGGCCGCTCATCCACGGAAGCACCGGGGAAGACGGGTCGCTTCAAGGCCTGCTGGAACTCGTCGGCGTGCCCTACGTCGGCACACCCCCTGCCGCATGCAGGGTCGCTTCGGACAAGGCGGTGGCGGGCGCGGTTCTCTCCGCCGCCGGCCTAAACGTCCCCAATTCGGTGACGATTCCGCAGAAGCTGTTCCGCGAGGTAGGGGTGGGCCAGGTCCTCGACCTCATTAAGGCGCGTTTCGACTTTCCCCTGGTTGTCAAACCAGCCCAGGGCGGCTCGGCGCTCGGCGTGACGATTGTGGCCTCGGCGGCCGGCTTGCCTCGCGCCATGGTGGATTGTTTCGCCTACGACGAGCGCGCCCGAGTCGAGCAGTACATCGAGGGCACTGAGTTGGCGGTATCCGTCGTCCAAACTGGAAGTGAGCCCCGCGCTCTTCCTCCGGTCGAAATCGCGACTGACGGGCCCTACGATTACGACGCGCGCTACTTCGCCGGGCGCGCCGAATACTTCGTTCCCGCTCGCCTTTCCGAAGAGCACACCGCAGCCGTCAAAGAGGCCGCCGAGCGCGCTCATTCCGTTCTCGGGCTCAGATACCTTTCGCGCACGGACCTCATTCTCGACGACGCCGGCCGCCCTTGGATCCTCGACGTCAACGTCGCTCCCGGAATGACGGAGACTTCGCTCTTCCCTCAAGCTGCAACAGCCGGTGCTTTAGAAAGCGAAACAACCGTCGACGATCTCTACGTGGAGATCCTGAACGCGGCTCTAACTGATGGGCGATAGCTTAAACCGCGTCCCACGCCGCACAGGCGACTAGGTCTTGCCGTACGCTCGGATTTCCGCCGTCGCACGCATTCCCTCCGTCGCATGCACGTTCCTGCGTCACACGCGTTTTCTCCGTTGCATGCACGTTCCTGCGTCACACGCATTCCCTCTGTCGCACCTAGGTTCTAACCCGCATTCCCATCGCACGCACATTCCCGCCGCCGAATCTAGATCTCCATCGCCCTCACGCACGTTCCGTCTGTCGCATCCGGTCTTTCCGTCCAGTGCAAACGGCGTCTAGACAACCGGAACCGTCTGCTCTCGGACGTCTCGTCCTAGGGGTTTCCTCCAAGGCGCAGACTCTCTGGGTCCATCCTGTCTTCATTTCAACCTGTCGGACTTCGTCAGTTCGGCAAAGCCTGTTGACTTTATCGGCCTGACAGATGGACGAACTTTTCAGCCCGAGAATCTCGGCGAGCTTCTGAGCACAGCAACCGAACTTCTGATTATGGCAGCTGAACTTTTAAGCACGACAACCGATCTTCTGATCACAGCAGCTGAACTCTTGTACACGGCAACCGATCTTCTAATCATGCAGCTAACCTTTTGAATACGACAACCTTGGCGGACTCTTTTGTACTGACAATTTCGGTCTTGTCTTCTAAGTAAGTTTGGGGCTTCCAGTCCGGTTTGGTCCTTTGGGCAACAAGAATCGTTTAGATTGGTTTGGCCTTTCCAGGTCATATGGGGCTTTCGAACCCACAACGACCTTCCAGTGCAACTTGCGGTTGGGACGGGGGATTCCCCGTCCCAACCAACGTGAAAACAAACTGACAAAACGGCCTTGTCGGCTACACGTCGTGATACAGTATTCATACTAACCGCACCTTCAACGCCGAAGCTCACTTTCCACTTCTACTCGGCGACATCAACGCCTGTCTCACCGGGGCTGAGTACGCCCAGGATGCGATTGAGATCGTCGATTGAAGCAAAGTCGATCTTAATAGACCCCTTCTTTGCCCCCATTTCGACTTTGACGCGAGTATCGAAGCGGTCGGCCAGCCTGCTCGACAGTTCGCCGAGTTCAGGGCCGTATCTTCTAGCTCGCCTACGTCCGCCAGTTGGCGAGGCAGTCGGTTCGTCGCCAAGGGCGACGATCTCCTCAACCTGTCGCACAGAAAGGCCCTCGGAGACGATCTTTTGAGCAAGTCTCTCCATTGCGCCAGGGTCGGACAAACCAAGCAGTGCACGCGCATGCCCGGAAGACAAAACCCCGGCAGCCACTCGCCGCTGGACCAAAGGGGGCAGCTTGAGCAATCGCAGCGTGTTGGAGATCTGTGGACGCGACCTCACGATTCGACGCGACAATTCCTCTTGAGTGCACTGAAAGTCTTCTAGAAGCTGTTGGTAGGCGGCCGCCTCTTCCAACGGATTGAGTTCCGCTCGATGCAAGTTCTCCAAGAGGGCGTCTCGAAGCAGATCCTCATCTTGCGTATGCCGAATAATGGCGGGAACGGTCTCAATGCCGGCCAGCTCCGAGGCACGCCAACGACGCTCGCCCATGATGAGCTCGTAGCGAGCCTTTGGTTGCCCGGGAATCGGCGCCGCCAACGGACGAACAATAACGGGCTGAAGAACTCCGACTTCGCGAATCGAAGCTGCCAGTTCCTCAAGCTCTTCCTCGTCGAATACGTTTCGCGGTTGTCTCGTATTCGGGATTATCTGGTCGAGGGGGAGCTCCGCGTAGGTGGCGCCGGGAACCTCAACGAGGCCTTCGTCCGCCTCATCTTGCTCATTTTGGGCGCGGTCCGCATCCTTTGCCAGAACGTCGTCGCTGTTGTTTCCCCTCGCAACGGCGTCACTGACCTCGGTCTCGTCGTTGTTCTCCAGATGGCCGTCTTGCATGCTGCCGCCGCTCTCGGCGTCACCATCACTTTCTTCGACAAGGCGGACATTCTCTGCGACACCGCTGCTGCCGCTCTCTGCAACGTCAACGGACTCCGACTCATTAACCCCTGAGTCGTCGCCGACTTCCGCCCGACCGACGCCGCCTTCAACAGGCTCACCACTCGCCTGAATGGACTTGTCGCCTTCGCCGAGTTCGGGTTTGTCGCTCCTATCCTCGTCAACCGCACCGCCGACGTCGCCGCGAATCGTCGAGGCTTCAGCTCGCGTTGAATGTCCGTCTTCACCGGAGGCGCCACCCCGGCTCGAAGCCTCTGCGCCCACAACGGGACGAGCTGCAGGATCAGCTGTCTCTTGCCCGCCCTGATTTTCTGTGGTTCCGGACGTCGAACTGTCACGAGACGCGGAGCTCTTCGAATCTTTTGTCTTGTTTTGCCTCACGTCCACGGAGGGGACTTCCTCGGAAAACTCGACGGCGCCCGCTTGATCGAAAGCTCGGACGCTCGTCTTATGCTGAACGGAAGAGTTCGGATGCATTCCTTCGCTCCCTCTCGAATCGGCAGGGGACGTCTGTATCTCGTCATCGAATGGCGCAGCCTGACTATGATTGAGCCCTTCTCGCGTTTCGTCTCGCGTCGAAGCCCCTCCGTCTCGCGTCGAAGCCCCTCCGTTTCCAGACGAAACCTCTCCGTCTCCCGACGAAGCCCCTCCGTTTCCAGACGAAACCTCTCCGTCTCCCGACGAAACCTCTCCGTTTCCAGACGAAACCTCTCCGTCTTCTGCCAAGCCCTTGACAACGGACTTGGACCCCGCAGATTCGACGATAGCTTTCACAGGCTCAAGTTTTGAAGGTTTCATCTCTGCGCGCTCTACGACAGTATCCACAGGCTTCGCAGTCGCTTCCGCGGATTCAGCGGTCGACCCAGGCGCAGCGTCAGCGGCTACGTTCGTCCGTTTTGATCTCTGTGTGGCGGGACGATCGACGTCCTGCGACGTCGCCTTCCCGTCCATCTTGCTTTCAGCAGAGGCATCTTCGAAATCACCGGAGGCTTTCGCATCGGCATTCACGGCTTTTGCGCCGACATCTGCATGACTGTCGACGGCTGAGTTCTCGACGGCTGCCGAACCGCCGACAACTGTTTTCCGCCTGGCCGATCGGCCCTTGTCGGCGTCCTTCCTCTCGCCAGCGCCTTTCTCCTTGTCGGCGTCCTTCCTCTCGGCGGCGTCTTTCCTCTCGGCGGCGTCTTTCCCCTTGTCGGCGTCTTTTCTCCCGGCACCGTCTTTCCCCTTGCCGGTTGCTTCGCTTTTCTCCTTCAGAGGAGATGAGCTGCTCATATTCGATGCATCGCCGTCACCAGAAGGACGGTGTTTGTTTCCAGGCGACTTCTTCGAAGCTTTCTCTACCTTGGCAGCAGTCCCAACAGCCGCTTCGGCCTTAGAGTCGTCAGCAGCCTTAGGGGTAGCAGAGTTCTTTGCTTTCTTCTGCTTCGACGATGGGCTTTTGCCACTCTCATGACTCGGCGACGTCACGCCGCTGCCAAAGAATACGTCAATGGGACGATCTTTAGACTCCCTTTGCGCAGAAGGAATGAGGGCGCCAATTCCTCTTCCAAGACCGCGTCTGCGTTCGGCCATTCCTGTCCTGCTCCTTACTCGGCTCGATTAGCTAGTTCGTGCGCCGCCGCCAGATATGCGATAGCTCCACTGGAGCGGGGGGCAAATGTGATGACGGTCTCGCCGTACGAAGGAGATTCAGCAATGCGAACTGACCGCGGAATCTCTGTTTCAAGAGTCTGTTCGGGAAAGTAGTCTCTCACATTCTCCGCGACTTCTGCAGAAAGATTGGTGTTCTTCGACGACATAGTCAGAAGAATGGTACTGACTCGAAGCTCGGGATTATGAGAAGCGCTTGCACCTTCAATTGTATGGAGAAGCTGTGTAAGACCCTCTAGAGCATAGTATTCCGTCTGAACGGGAATCAGCACCTCTTTGGCGGCTATCAGCGCATTGATAGGCAAAAGAGACATACTCGGCGGGCAGTCGATGAACACATAGTCAAATGGCGTTCCCTCAGCAGCGGTCGCTGCAAGCCCCTCACGCAAAGTATCCCGAAGCCTGGTCATACGGTCATCTTGGTCAGCGAGTTCGACGTCGACCAGCGACAGATTGATCGACGAAGGAACCACAAAGAGATTCTCTAGTTTCTCCGTCGGTTGCATAGCATCGCGCATAGTCACGTTTCCAACTAGCACGTCATACAGAGTCGCGACGTCTTCATCTCTACTTGCACCCAAAGCTGTGGACGCGTTGCCTTGGGGATCGTCATCGACCACAAGAACGTTAAGACCGCCTTGCGCTAAGGCAGCTGCAATATTAACAGCCGTGGTGGTCTTACCAACGCCGCCTTTTTGATTGGCGATCGCGATGATCCTCGTCGACGCCGGAGACTTGAACTTCGACCCCCCGATCGCATCAAGCCTTTTCATGTCCTCAGCCAGACTATTGGCAAGAGGAGATCCTTCGCCTCGCAGGCGATCCCACGGGCTTTCCTCTTCGGTAACCCGCACGGTCGCCCTTCGTGCCTTCCTTATGGGATCACTCACGTATCCGCTCCTCTCGTCTCATCACATTCTACGCAAAACGGAGATTGAAATTGTCCGATCCACACCGCATTTCGCGGCCGACTTTTCCACAGGTTGACTGCGCCATTTTCCAAACGTTCATTGCAAAGCAATCTCACATTTGCTTGGCATTCTCGATTTGCGCTTCTATATGTTGGATTGTTTTACACTCGAGAACATTCAAAGGAACCTGGCGTCATTTTCAATCTTTACTTCATTGACAGTCATTTTCACATGCGTCAAACTAAACAGTCGTCAACATCGTTGTGCGCAGTTTGAGACTCTATCATTCACAGTCTAAAGTCTGCCCAGACTACGACTCAGCCGTTTGCCGTCTGGCTACCGAAGACGTCGTTACCGAAGGGCGTTGTTGCTTCTCACTTTGCCCCTAGGCTCAAGCCGCAAGACATGCTTCGCCATTTCGTGGAACTGAAGCTCTCGTGTTTTAACGTCATGACGAGGGTGCACTGCCTTCCTTCCCAGTTCCATTAGGCTATTCCTTCTTGAGTAAAACACACATAACCGGCCGCGACTAATTTTGCTAACGGACTAAAGCACTTTGCGAGAAGACGACGTCACCTAACAACAGCGCAACGTTTTCTGATACTAATCAAGAGTAGAAACACTCATAGAAACAGATAGGAAGATATGCCGGTGCCTTTCATGACAGCACTTTTACCTTTCAAGACTATTCCAGTTGCAGTTCTGTTTTCACAGATAAAGCATTAGAGCCAGAAAACAAATCGAGCACATCAGGCGAACGAAACTAATCAGATACGCTGATGGCGCTCTTTCAGACGCATCATCGCCGCCACCGCCTAAGGTGTGTCAAGAACACACCTGAACTTGCTGAATAGGTGAAGCATGCTTGGCCATCGAAAGATAACTACGTTGAGTTATAACACTAAGAAAAGCTAAAGACAATGCAGTAGCTCGCGATGACTAGAAATCGTTTCCGACGTTCCGAAGCAAGTTTTCGATGTGACTTTCTGCAATTTGCTCAAGATGGCAGCATTTCCGTAATTACTTCTAGTCGGTCACATACTTCTAACCAATCACAGCCTTATCCTTAGATTGCGTATTTGTCGTTAATCTCAAAACAACACGGATCTTTCTACGCATTAACAACATTGTCGAGCCCTCACGTTGCAAAGCGTTTTAAGTCAGCAGTGTTTCACGTGAAACTCAGAACGGTAAAACTTTAACAGATGCTTGAAGTCGTAATGGCTGCTTATAAGGTAGACGGATATAGGGACACGTTTCTATAAACTAGTGTCCTATCCGTCAGAACGACCCAACGAAGTGCCACTCACATGAGGAAAAGGGCGTGTTTCAGCGATGGATACGGAATAGGGCCAGCAAGTTCAACAATAGTTCTGTGGGTAGTTTCGTCTCGTCTAAATCTCCAGCTACGTGCCTACAACGTCGATCGTTGCATAGTTACCTACACCTTTGCACTATTTAGTATGCAGAACAGATTTGAGCTTTAAATTCGCCAAGTATCTACAGCCAGTCTATGTGATTCCCTGAGAAGGCATATAAACCAAAGTTTCTGTAATGCCAACTCTGATCTAGCTAGCGGCGAAATAAAGAGAGGTGATTCTGTGTTGCGTAGCGAGATCAAGTTTTGGTTAGGTCAACCCTTTAAGTCGACATACTATTGAGCTTACTAGATACTTTCACGCATCTACTAGCTTCAGCTTCGTATAAGCGATCTCGACTCTGGATTCCCTGAACACGTCAGGCTAATAGCATTGTTCCGATAGCAACTTACGGACTTAGGACAGGCAAAGGCTGCCGTTGCGGCATGTTGCTCCGTTTCGACGTGCTTAACGGGGTCGCTTTTAGACTGGGACCGCGCAATTGACAATGCGTAGCACCAGTTCTATTCACGCAACAGGTATTCAATATTCGCATTCCAGCTTGATGCGATGTTTGTAAAGCCTCGAATCGGTGAGAACGTTCTGTGTCTATCTTCAGCAGCCTTCGGAAACAGTCTCGTCAAATGAATGGACTTAATATCATTCTGTCTAACCCTGCAGCGGATTAGCCCTTCGCTGCACGGCCGACCTGATATTGTCCAAAGGTACAGGAACGCTGCATACGAAACTTTTAGCCTTGACGACCGCGAACAAGCAAGTACTACTCGCGGACCTGGTATAAGCCTATGTTTCACGTGAAACACAATCAGGCATCTAGTCACTTCGAAACTTCAGCGGAGATTTGAGCAACGCTCTGTTTAGAATACCTACGCAGCTTACACAAGATTGAATGCCCCAGCCGCCTATCTATACGCTCCCTGATAAAACTCTTATATGCGTCTAGAGCGCCAAACAGTTTTGCAACGATCAACTAGTTTGCCTGCTATAGACCAGATCGTTGTACAAAGATTGAACTACGTTAACTAGCGGGAAGACCAAGATAACTAGTTCCAGTCGGAGGTGCTTTCGGCAACCTGTGTGTCAGACAGCCAGTGGAGATGCTTAGGCAACTTCTTGGGCTACTAGTTCAAGGTTTCACGTGAAACGTCAAGTCATTAACTCGTGCAGCTACCGTCGCTGATCCATTTCATCCCTTAGGGATTATGGACCACTTTTGCTTCAGCCTTTGAATGGGAAACCGTTGATATATCTTGATACAAGATCCAGCGCTCACTTCCACACTTGCTTCGAAACGCAGCTCGGGCACCCAATGCACAATAGTAATTGGAACGCTCATCATCGGTAACTTGTAAATCAACGATCCTGTCACCCATCGATCTTTCTACGAACATCATACTGGTTCTTGCGCGAAGACTGCGTTTGCGCAGCCTGCCATAGTCATAAGGCTATTAGGTTATTAGCCATTCTAAGCTAAAACTAGGCGCTGCTCATGCCCAAGGTACACGTAGGTCTATGTGGATAGAGCCTTAGCCAGTCTATTTTCGGCACCATAAAGGATGGCAACGACGCAGTACTGCGAATCCTCTTTATAGTCCGATCATTTAGAATCAAGCAACATAGTCAGATGATTGTACTGATAGCGCTATCATGAATCAGTTTAGTCGATAGAGTACAAAAGCTATATGTCTTCTACAGTCACTTCTCGTAGAGTACAGCTAGCTTAACCCACTGCGTATTCAACGGTCTGCACTGTAAAGTTATCGAAAGCGCCATACAAAGTCCTTAGACAAATGCCTGTTTCACGTGAAACATCGATCATTGGACCTGCCGTTCAACACGCCACATCCGATTGCAGTTTGTACTGGCCTTACCAAGTTGAACGTATCCACCTTTGAATGGCAGCTGAAGCGGTCAGATACTCTTCTAGTACGGCACATCCGTACGGCTCCTACGACAAGATTCGTAAATCCTTCAGTCATAGTAAATCAAGTTGCTTACAATACATTTAACCAAACTAACGGACGTTTGATTAGGATAGTTGACTAGTAAAATCTGTGTTCAGTCGCCCTATCACCTCTCGGAGTCTCCGTAGTAGGCAAATGAGCCGCATCAACTGGCTCCAACTACTATGAAGTACTTGAAGTATGCTGTTGTGCTGTCGAAAGCTCTAGTGGATCTTACCGCTCATAGCACATCAGTACGTATACAGCCTTTAACTTGGCAAAGCTACGAAGTTAAAAGATAGGTGATTGGATCAGTTCCAAGCGTCCCTGGCTGCTTCCTCAGCTCACCGTCGGCAAAGACATACGAGCATGCAGACACAGAAGCCTCCGGAGCGCCTATCTGTAGTTAGTCATGTTTCCGTACAGTACGAGCAGCTGCAAGACGATATCATGAATGGACTACGTGACCCATGTGATGGGGCTAGACTGACCCAATCAAATCAAGTAGATCTCAATCTAGATTACGGTTTCACGTGAAACAATGATATTCCCGTAGAGCACGGAAAGTACCAAACAGGCAGAATGCTGTCCGCATACCGCAGCAAAAGTGCCTTAGGTCCATTTCGCTCGTATGTAGGCACAGGAAGTTCGGGATCTGCTTCGACTTACTGCAACTCCATTAGCTTGCAAAGTCTTCGATGTCTTAGATGGTTGTAAACGACGCTGCTTCAAACAGCTTATATATCAATCGGCTTTTCATTGATATCTGACGCGTGCGGCTCAACGGACATACGTAACCCTCGTGAGTAACGATCGCAACAGACTATTTGGCTCATCAACGCATTTTGCGTGAAACCTGGAACAGTCATCTCTATTGGCTTGGTATGCATACCGGAAATTTGACTGGCGTCTCTATTGCGTTGTTTTAAGTACAAATCAAGTACGTACCTGACTCCTTCAGTTGCTAGAAGCACAGGGCCTTCGTCGCAAACCTATGGTGCCGACTTTCCAATACTGGTTCCAGACGGGCAATGTCCAGTGGTCTGGTCACCTTACTCAAGTCGATACCAGATAGATCGCTATCACATCGATGCGCAACATAGAGAGTATCATTAGCTCCAGTGTTGTCAGCCTTTTTGATGGCTGAGCTCTACAAACTCCTACCTCTAGGAAAGCATTCCTTGTAGATCTCAGCTTGTAGTTAAACAAGGCAGCTAAGTAATTCAATTACACTAGTGCCTTTACCTTGCTTTTATCCAACTAGATACGTTGCCAAGGGGACGTTTCACGTGAAACATACACATCCTAAACGGACCGTGCTGAACAAAAGTATTAACCTAGAATCTACGTGCTTATAGCATTTCCACTTGCTTTTGTCGAACTCCGTATCCGAACTGAAGCTATCTGTTCATTGTCAAATGTACTAACTTTAACTCCGTTTCAACCTCATACGACCGAAGACCCAGTTCCAGCTTAGTGGACGATAGTCGGTTACCCTACTTGTCACGAAGTACTTAGCAAACAATGGGAAGTGTTTTGCATAGTTGTTATGATCATCTAGCGTTTATACAACTACCGTTAATGGCATTAAGCCAGTTCCGGCTCATTGTTTCACGTGAAACGTTGATATCACAATTAGGGATCGCGACAGATGTCGAACAGGAACAGTCAACTGATTGGGTTGACCGAAAGTTGTCGTTGATCAGTGCAGTTTACAACCAGATAGCATTAAGATCGCGACTTCCCTTAAGCGTGAATGTTATTAACATTTCATGAACCTTATAACGAACTTAGCACTGACAACATGTATAAATTTCTAGTTGATTGCTCAGCTGCAAAGCACAAACAGTATTTCAGCTCTAACTGTCTATTCATTCAGCGTGTTAACCGCATATAGCCTGCCTGCAAAGTAGAGGCCATGATCATTAGTTAACATTCGATTCACTGCATAGACGAAGCTACACTCACCTAAGGGAAGTCGGCATTATTACAAGTAGACATGTTCCCGAAGACTATCGCAGACACACTTTGAAAATACAAACGCTGACTAACTTACTCGTATGATTCGAAGTGTTCGTTCAACTCGTTACTAACATTACTTAAATGAAATAGCAGGTCCTACCGGCAGATCCGTCGTGTGTCTCGCACCATTGCGTCAGTACGTCGCTCAGTCGGTGCCTAGAAACGCTTAGTGTTAGACCGATGAACACACTCAGATACGCTATCTACGATTTGCATCCCGAAAGCGACAAGACGTTATGAATGCCTTGGACTGTTTCACGTGAAACGAACGGGATAAACATTAGCCTTTCGTATAACACCGTTCACTGATCGAAACTCGGCCTACCAGTCAATTCGTACACATAGCTATGAATAGTTTTGGGAAGAACAGGCGAGACTAGTCACTACCGCAGAATAGTCAAACGACCGTCGAAGCTGGGTGAACTCTGCCAGCTCTGCCACAAAGCTAGGCCAAATCGGCTGACGTAGCTAACGCGATATAGTTTTGCTTCGTCTAGTTGTCAAAGACAACTATCGAAATACTTCATTCGGTTGAGCATCATAGTCAAATAGGACCCTGCACTCTGCCCCAGCCGGCCCGATAGGCTAAATGCCATTATCAAACCTACAAACATACAGAACCTAACTAAAACCGAGAAACCAGCGACGCCCCGTACACACGAGTCTGTGTAATTCAGGTCTCGTAGACCATCCGACCGCGATAAGCTGTCGATTCCTCTATTAGTAACAACCAGAGTAGTCAACTGAGGACTGAACAAGTTTGTCGAGTGCTTTCAAGCAGAAGAAAACAGTGCACACCGAAATTGAGACACATCCGCCTCAATCGACTGTTCTCGTCCAAAGCAATGCGTAAATACCTTGTGGAATTCAACTTGCGTGACGGACTTGCCGCAGTCCCATAACCAGCTACGTGGTGCGGGCAGACTATCCTGAACAGACTTAGAATCACTGGACCTCACGTATCCCTTAACGCGAATTCACTCCTTGAACCATCTCAATTGTCTATGAACTATAAGTAACCCGAGCTTACGTGATAAGCAAACGACCGCTACTCTAAGTAGCAGTACAGCCTTCGGAATGGACCCGCGAGAGCATCACTGTCAAAAGGATCCATCAGTCCAACGTCGCTCGATCCGACGCATCGATTTATACACTATGCCCGCAACTGCAGAGTTTCTTGGAGCCTAAGACTAGTCCATGAACACAGCAGAAAATAGCAACCGCGGCAGGCAACCGCAGCTCAAACAGCGGTAAGCAATCGTAGCTGAAATTGTCGCAGCAACTGCAGTCCAAATTGATACCGTTCAAAATCAGTTTTCTCTCCTGCAACATTCACTGTTCAAATCTACGATCCCACAGTATGGATTGCCACAATACCAGCTAGTGCGTCACTTTCTTTAGCGGTGCACGTCAAACGGCTTTTATAAAACTTCAACTGCAAAATTTACAGTCTCTAGACGTTCAGTATTCACAACTTCTTAACATAAAGGATAGGATCGGGATAGATTTTCCGTATGAGTTACAGAGCTCCACAGAAATGCCCATCGCGAAGTATCCATAGAAAGTAAAAACCGAGTTTTATTTTCAGACAGCTTACTAGCTCCGACACATGGATTAACTTTGCAGCTTGTTGCAGTAAGCATTTTCTTCCATAGTCAAAACAAGATCAAATACTGGTCGGCAGACGGTCGTAACCTTACCGTCAATCACTACATTGACAACCGCTCGACTGCAATTGAAACAACTATGGTCGTCTGATTGATACATCGAAACAGCAATCGGTATACCAGAGCACAGGAATGAGAAAAGTACTTTTCTACGTGAGGTTGCAATAAATGTAAGTGTGGCTGAGAAACGCGCGAGTTTAGATATGCGGTTCTTCAGCGTAGCCACAAATAACTTCAAGCATAGACACTGCCAAGTACTAACGTTTTGAGTACATGTACCGTCGTCCCTACGGACCACAGTTGACAGGTTCAGACTATTACTGTGAACAGCATGCTCCTGAAATCCACTGTAATGACAACATTTTGGCGATGAGATAGTAGCTAGTGCACCGAAGGGAGTCGCCTCATGCACGGAATGTGCTCCGGAATGAACGGAAACTGTGGCGAACGAGGATCAACTCTGACAGGCAACGAAACATGTTCCAGACGACTGTCCGTCGTCTGTCGTCAAGACATCACGACCGATCTCAACGTGCGTATGGCAGGTTTCATTCTGCAGACGGCCATGTTCTTTGAAAAGTTAACACGAAAGCGTGTTCGAAACGCTTGGGAAGCGCTGCTCATTTAGACGTAAAACTTCAAAACGGCCAAGCAAGGCAGCAGTACGAAAAGTCATTCTGACGCGCTGCTGATCTACAGCTTCACTTACTCCTAAAGGCGATTGAATTTCTGTGCTCGCCCAGATCTGAGGCTCTGAAATGTCATTGCACCAACGATAGATTATTGACAGTTGGTTCAATATTCCGCAGTCTAAACTAGTTCGCTCATCGGACAGAAAACTACAAACTAGATAAATATAGGTTAATTAGAAGACTAAAGATAGAAAAAGATGCATAAGTTAAGCAGAACAGTATAAACTATACCAAGCACTATAAATTGGACAAAGCAATACAGTTGGACAAAACAGTATAATCAGGACAAACAATACAAGTTAGACAAAACAGTATAAGTCGGAGAGAACACTATAAGTCAGACGAAACAGTTTAAATTGGATAAAACAGCATAACGCGGATAAAATCCTACATATTAAAAGCATTATAAATTAAAAGAGACACAGTAATAATAAACACAAACCTATATTTCCACTGAAATTTATAGAATATCAAATTACTTTTCGTCTACTTCACTCTTCTAATAGAAGATAGTTAAAGCACTTAGATTATAAAGCATTATCTATTTCTACAACACCTATAGAATAATAGATACGAATAATCAACCTTCTTATGCAATCTATCGCTAGAAAACACAATGAAAAAGCAATCGTTCACTTCCGTTTGTTTGTGTGCTTCTTTCTGATTTCCAGTACTCGAGTCTCCTCCGTCGTTCCAAAGGGAGTCACCACATGAACATCGGCCCATTTGGCGCGATACTTTCGTAGAAGGTGAATTGCGCCATCAATCTCGTCATCGACGTGGGCTCCTTTGAGCGCCAGCAATGAACCGCCGCCTTTGAGCAACGGCATTGTCCATGGGAGCAGCTTCTTCAGTGCCGCCACGGCCCTCGCCGTGACAACATCCGCGTCCACCTTGCCAATAAGATCCTCGGATCGTGCATGGACGACTTTGGCATTCGAAAGGGAAAGAGCCTTGACGACGTCGTTCAACCAGCGTGTTCGCCGCTCCATCGAATCGACGAGGACAAGGCGAAGGTCTTTGCGGACTATCGCGGCGACAATACCCGGAAAGCCGGCACCAGAACCGACGTCGACGACCTTCGCTTCAAACGGGATGAAGTCGAGGATTGCCGTGGAATTGAGGACGTGTCTAGTCCATAGGCGCCCGAGTTCGCGAGGCCCAAGCAATCCGCGCAGCTCGCCTTCCCTTTCAAGCATTCCCGCATAGTCCACCAGCTTTTGCCACGGATCCGTCCCAAAATGGGAGGCCCCTCCTTCGGGAGGGGCCTCCACGAACACACAGTTGTCGTCCACGCTCAAATCTACTTCGCAGTCGAGGATGTTGAGCCCTTGCCGACATTATCGGTATCGGTCAGATCTGAAGAGTCTTTCGCGGCGTCGGCAGAACCAGAAACAACATCTGCGGTGGCAGAAGCAACGCCATCCGATTCTGAAACAACGGCATCCGAGCTTGAGGCAACTTCAGTATCAGAAGAAGCTTCATCGGCAGTACGAGTCTCAGCAGAGCCAGAGGCAACGTCATTAGAACCATCGTCAGACACATCATCGGAGGAATCGTCAGGCACGTCATCGGAAGCATCCTCAGACACGGCGGCAGCGGCGACATCAGCAGCGCCAGAGGGGACTGAATCGGAAACTTCCTCTTCTTCCGAGGCTTCTTCGTCCGCAACGGCCTCGCTGACGATCACATGGCGCGCATTGCCGAGTCCCTCGGAATCGGAGGCTAGACCGGCGGCAGCAGCGACGTCGTGAACCACTTTTCGTTCAAACGGATTCATCGGCTCCAGGGAAACAGGCTCCCCGTTGGCCAAAACGGAGGCCACCGCTTCGCGAGCAATCGCTGCGACCTCCTGGCGATGTGATTCTCTGTAATCGGCGATGTCGAGCATGAGACGGCTACGCTCGCCGGTCTTCGCCTGAACGGCCAGACGCGTGAGCTCCTGGAGCGCGTCAAGGACCTCGCCCCCCTGGCCGATGAGGCGTTTGAGCCTGCGGTCGGCGACGCCTTCCGTCACAACCGCGACAGACGCGCGGTCGGCTTCGACGCCAATCTCAATGTCTCCGTCTAAGTCGGCGATGTTGAGAAGCTCCTCAATGTAATCGGCTCCAAAATCGCCTTCGTCGTTTAACTTCTTGACGAGTTCGGCCCTGTCAGCCATCGGATCGTCCTTTCTTCGGCAAGCACCGCTGCAGTGCGTAAAAGTAGTTGTGGTTGTGGGGATTGGTAGTTGCGAACTTGGGAAATCTTCCGGCATAGAAGCTTATAAACCTTCCGGTCGGAAAGCTTTCACAGCTCAAGTGAAGCCATAGCTCAAGGAGAATCGTTGGCTAGGGAAGGACTCATGGACATGAATACAGAGGAACTCATAACTGAAGTGAGGCGAGCAAAGGATCAGAAGTTCCGCTTCTTCTGATTCTGTTGGACACGTTTCTTCCGATTGGCGGCTTTGTTCTTCGCGCGCGCTCGCTCTGCCTGCCGCCGCTCATAGCGACGTCGAGCTCGCTCGGCCTCAGTCAGACCGTCCTTGCCGCGAACTTCCTCGGGCTTGTCGGAATCGGCTTCGTCGCCATCAGAGTCATCGGCGTCGTTGTGGAGCGCTCGATTGGCGGCCTTCGCCGCAGCCTTCTTCGACCTTTCCTTGCCGAGGGGCTGAACCCGAACCCCTGCGCGAGCTGCGTCCTCAGATTCGAGCTTCTCGATTTCCTCCTTGCTCAGACCCTTGCGTTCGCGCTTTTCCCGAAGGCGCTTCTGGCGTTCCTTGTAGGCTTGCGATCCAGGCGTCGGATTGTTGCGAATGAACCAAGCCTGCTGGCAAAGATTCCAGATGTTGCCGGCAACCCAGTAAACCAGGACCGCCACCTGAAGGACTCCACCCATGAAGATGTACATGATCGGCATGCCGTACATCATGATCTGCTGCGTGCGGTACATGGGGTTGCTCTTGTCCAAAGCGGACTCGGGCATGTTTTTGCGCATGAGCTGATGCTGGGTGTAGAACATCGTGGCGCTCATGATGAGGACCA
>ERZ773070.1250-NODE-1250-length-16057-cov-10.007937_pt1 | contig 16057 bp, 13 predicted proteins | sample MGYA00580618_ERZ773070 | MGnify/ENA primary metagenome ERZ773070 (study PRJEB29015, sample SAMEA2738023) | human oral metagenome | biome: human oral; feature: human-associated habitat; material: dental | place: China | collected 2019 ... | reverse complement strand
CCGCGCCCGTGAGCGGCGCTGCGCCGGGCGGGAGCGCCGAGCCGCTGCTCCTGCCCGCGGACGAGGCGGCCGCGCGCCCCGCGCGCCTGTCCTTCCTCACCACCGCCCTGCCGCCCGGCGCCCTCGATGGCACGCCGCTGCTCGACCTGCTCACCGGGCGCGACGACGTCGTCTCCTGGGTGCGCCACGGCCGCGGGCTCGTGGGGCTCGGCCGGGGGCGCTCGTCCTGAGCGCGCGCGGTCCCGGCCGCATCGAGGAGCTGCGCCGCGCCTGGCGGGCGACCGTCTACGCCTCCTGGTGGCGCGATCCGCTCGTGCGGCCCGGCACCGGGCCAGTGGCGCTGGGGACGATCGCCTTCTCGGATCGCTCGGAGGCCCACTCGGTGCTGCTCGTGCCCGAGGTGATCGTGGGCCTCGATGAGGCCGGGGCGTGGATGACGACGGCCGTCCCCACCCCCGGGGACGGCGGCCCCGGGAGCCCTGACGACTCGGGGCGGTCAGCCGAGGAGGCCGTGGAGCACCCCGATCACGGCGCGATCCTCGCCGGGCTGCTGGAGGCGGCGTCGCCGGCCCCCGCGGCGATCGGCAGCGCGGGAGGGAGCGGGGCGCTCGTGGAGACCGGCTCCCTCGATGATGCGAGCTGGTGCGCGGCCGTGGCCTCCACCTGCGAGCGGATGCGCGCCGGCGAGGCCCGCAAGGTCGTCCTGGCCAGGGACGTCCTGGTCACCCCCGGCCAGCCGCTGCCCGCGGGCACGATCCTGGGGCGCCTGGGACGCGCCTATCCGTCGTGCTGGACCTTCGCCGTCGACGGGATGGTCGGCGCCTCGCCGGAGATGCTGCTGCGCCTGGCCGGCCGGAGGCTGGCGAGCCGGGTGCTGGCGGGGACGGCCCGGCGCCATCCCGGGGACACTCCTCGGCGGACGGCCGAGTTGGCGGCGTGGCTGGAGGGCTCGGAGAAGAACAACCGCGAGCACGCCCTGGCGCGCGCCTCCGCCATCGAGGCGCTCACCCCGCTGTGCTCGGTGGTCGAGGCGCCCGAGCGATTCCTCCTGGAACTGCCCAATGTCCTGCATCTGGCCAGCGATATCACCGGCGTGGTGGCCGGGGACACCGGCGCCCTGTCCCTCGTGGGAGCCCTGCATCCGACGGCGGCGGTCTGCGGGACCCCGCGCGAGGCGGCGGGGCGGATCATCGAGGAGGTCGAGGGCATGGACCGCGGGCGCTACGCGGGGCCCGTGGGCTGGGTCGATTGGCACGGCGAGGGCGAGTGGTGCATCGCGCTTCGCAGCGGGAGCATCACCGCCCCCGGCGGGCCTGTGAGGGTCTTCGGTGGCGGCGGGATCATGCCGGATTCCGATCCCGACGACGAGCTCGCCGAGACCCGGGCGAAGATGCGCCCCATGCTCGGCGCTCTCGGCGCCCTCCCCTGATCGAGACCGGTCCGGGAACCCGCCTCCTAACTTCGACCGGTCTCAGCGGAGGGGTCAGGAGGTCTTCTCGGCGAGGGTGACCTCGATCTCCTGGGACTTGCCGTCGCGGATGACGGTGAGCTTGACCTGGTCGCCCGCCGAGTACTGGCGCACGAAGCCGGTGAGCGCCGCCGCCTGGCTGGTGGTCTTGCCGTTGATCGCGGTGATGACGTCGCCCTGCTTGAGGCCGGCGTTGGCGGCGGGCGATCCCTGCTCCACGCTTCCGACCTCCGCGCCGGCGCGCAGGGTGCCATCGGCCTCCGCGCCGCCGTCGCCGATGCTCACCCCCAGGTAGGCGTGCGAGGCGCTGCCGCTGGCGATGAGCTGGTCGGCGACCTTCTGGGCGAGCTTGGCGGGGAGGGCGAAGCCGATGCCGATGGACCCGGACTGCTCGCCCGAGGAGCTGGAGCCGCCCGTCGAGGCGATCGAGCTGGTGATGCCGATGACCTTGCCGCTGCCGTCGAAAAGCGGCCCGCCGGAGTTCCCGGGGTTGATGGCGGCGTCGATCTGAATGGCGTTCGTGTAGACCTGCGTGCTCGGCTTCCGGTTCTTGTTGAGGAGGCCGTTGAGCAGGCCCCCCAGCCCGCCCTGCTGCGGGGTCTGCTGGGGCTGGGGCTGGTCGGAGCCCCCGGAGGAGCCGTCCGTGCTCTCCTGGGTGGTGACCACGGGGCGGTCGAGCGCGGAGACGATGCCGGTGGTCACCGTGGAGGACAGGCCGAGCGGGTTGCCGATCGCCATGACGCCCTGCCCGGTCGCGACGGAGTCGGAGTCGCCGATCTGCGCCACGGTGAGGTCGCTCGGGGCGTCCTTGAGCTTGATGACAGCCAGGTCCGTACTGGCGTCCGTGCCCGCGACGTCGGCGCCGTAGATGCGCCCATCGGCGAGGGTCACCATGATCTTCGTGGCGCCCGCGACGACGTGCTGGTTGGTGAGGATGTGCCCCTGCGAGTCGTAGACGACGCCCGAGCCGACGGCGCCGCTGTCCCCCACCTGGACCGTGATCGAGACGACCGAGTTGGACACGGCGGCGGTGACGGCCTGCCAGTCCGGGGTGGTGCCCTGGGAGGTGACGGTCTGCGTGGTGGAGCCCGTGGCGACGGCGGTGGGCGCGGAGGCGGAGCCCTGCGACGGGGAGGCGCCGTCACCGCCGTAGTGAACGGCGGCGAAGGTGCCCCCGGAGGCGAGGAGCGCGGCAGCCGCGGTCATGGAGATCATGGCGCCCCAGCCGGGTCCGCGCTTCTCCTTCGGGGGGGCGGCAGCCGGGGAGGCCGCGGGGAAGGCCCCGTCGACGCCGCCCGCGCCGCCCGTGGCAACGGGCCCGCCGAACGTGTCCGTGGGGGCGTAGGGACCGGCCTGGGCGTAGGAACCGCCCTGGGCGCCGTGATCGAAGCTGTAGCCAGCGGGGGCGGCGGGAGCAGAGGCGTAGGTCTCGGTCGGCGCCGTCGGCGCCGTCGGGCCCGTGGCGCCGTCCTGGCCGATGGGCTGGCCGTTCGACTCGTCGTAGGTGCTCATGTTCTCCTCCTCGGGGCTCGCCCCTTCAGCCTGTGCGGAAGCCAGACAAGCCAACAAGGCTGTGCCGTCCCTTCTCGCTACCTGTGACCAGCCTGTGCGAGGGGATCCTCGTGCGGGGCCGTGGACGGGGCAGGCGACCACCGACTAGCGAGCCGTCGCATCATATGGCATCGCGCCAGGTCGACCAGTGAGCGAGGCAACAGGTCGCTCGGGCGTCCACTCGCCCGGCTCCTCGCCCCAGCGCCGCCCTCAGGAGAGTAAGGGGACCCTGACCACGCTCGTTCCGCGCACGGGCTGGGCGAGGAGGCACAGGAGGGTGTCCCGATCAGGGGCGTCGACCGCTTCGATGCCCATCCCCCGCGCGATATTGGCCACATCCGCGTGCTGCGGGGTGGAGAACAGGCGGCGGAATCTCCCAGCCCCCGGCACGCGCGCGTACTCCAGGCCGTTGAAGATGGCCCCGCCGGCGTCGTCGAGGACGATGACCTGGAGGTCGGGCTCGCGCTCAAGCCGGCCGCGCCCGAGCGACATGGCGTCGTGGATGAAGGCCAGGTCCCCCATGATCGCTCGCACCGGCCGCCCGGAGGCGAGCGCGAGCCCGGTGGCGGTGGCGATCGTCCCGTCGATCCCGGCCAGGCCCCGATTGGCGACGGCGGCGGGCGCGGGCGCGCCCCCGGGCGCCAGCCGAGTCGTCGGATCGTCATGGACGAGCCGACGACGAGCAGGGGCGCCTCGCCATCCTGGCCAGTGGGGGCGCAGGACTCCCAGACGGCGACGGCGGCGTCGTCAGCGTCGAGGGCGGCATCGCTCCCTGCCACCGAGGGTGGTTCGAGGGCGGCGACGGCGCTCCTCCACTCGGCGCCCCAGGACGGCACCGCGGCCCCGAGGAGGCCCGCGATCCGCTCCGCCTGGTCGGCGCGGCCAGTGGCCGTGGGGGCGGGATCGACGGCGATGACGCGCCCGGCGGTCCCGGCGACGTCGGTGATCCTGGCCCGATCGGCCAGGACGCTGATCCGCGCGTCCTCGCGCGCCAGGAGGGCGCTGATGGGCCTGCTGAGGCTGGGGTGGCCGGCGACGAGAATGTGGCTCGCCCGCGCCGCGAGGTCCCGCCCCGCGCTGGTGGCGAGCAGTTCGGCATAGCGGGGCTGGGCGGTGGCTCCGTGGCGGGCCCCGGAGGTCGGCTCGGCCAGGAGGGGCCATCCGAGGCGCTCAGCCACCCTCGCGGCGATGTCGCCGAGGGCCGGGTCCGGGCAGTCGCCCGCGACGACGAGCCCGCGGGCCCGGCCCGGCTCATCCGCGGCGCCTGAGGGCGGGGCGGGAGCCTCCCAGATGATCCGTGGCGCGGGGACCTGGGCCTCGGCGTCGTCGGGCACGCCCCAGGCGCCCCAGGCGCCCTGGAAGCCTTGGGCGCTCGGGGACATCAGGGCGCTCGGGGCGCTCGCGCCCTGCCCCGGCGAGTCGCCCAGGATCGGCCCGTCCACTGGCGCGAGCGGCGGGCGGAATCGGGCGTTGATATGGGCGGGGCCCGGGTCCCGGGTCAGTGTCCCGGCGGCGGCGAGCACGGCCCTGCGCACCTGCCCGGCGATGGAGGCCCGCCCGGCCTCCTCCCCCAGACCGGCGGGGGCGGTGAGATCCGCGGGGATGTCGGCGGTCGCGCGCGGGGCGAGGGCGAAGATGCCCGCCTGCTCGGTGGTCTGGTTCGCGCCGGTGCCCACGAGCTCGTGGGGGCGGTCGGTGGAGACGACGAGGAGGGGGATGCCAGCGGCGTCGGCCTCGGCGAGCGCCGGGTGGAGGTTCGCCACGGCGGTGCCCGAGGTGGTGACGACGGCGGCGGGGGCGCGATGCCCAGCCAGGAGCGCCGCGCGGCTCATGCCCAGGGCGGTGAAGCCCGCGCTGCGCTCGTCCAGCACGACCCGCAGCCCCAGGAGCCCGGCGTCCTCGGCCTCGGCGAGGGCGTAGGCCATGGGGGCGGATCGCGATCCAGGGCTGAGAACCACCCAGCTCACGCCCGCGGCCACGAGGGCCTCCACGATGGCAGCGGCAGCGGTCAGTGAGGGGGGCTGCATCAGTCCTCGTTCGTTACGAGCGCGGGTGGCGCGGATCAGATCGGCAGGCCTCCGACGGCGCTCGAGGCGTCGCGCGCCTCCCGCTCCCGTCGGGCGGCCAGCGCCCCGAGCATATGGGTGAATCGGGGCTGCCATCGGGAGACGGTCTCCTCGCCGGCGAGCACTGCGCCGAGGATCGCCTTGGACAGGTGGGGCTTGCGCACCGCGAGGGAGCCGTTGACGGGGACGGCCGAGGGCACGGCGACGTCGCGCGCGAGCAGTCGGATCGTGCCCAGCCCGCAGGCGCGCCCGAGCACCGGCAGCGCTGCCGCGAGGCGGGCCCCTTCGGACAGGCCGATGGTGGTGTCCAGGGAGGAGGAGACGACGGTGGGAAGCCCGAGCCGCTCGGCCATCGCGAGGGCGCGGGTCACCCCTCCCAGGGGGGCGGCCTTGAGGATCGCCAGGTCCGCCGCCCGCAGGCGGGTGACGGCGAGGGGGTCGTCCGACAGGCGGATGGACTCGTCCGCCGCGATCGGCACACTGAGGCGCTTGCGCAGCGCGGCGAGGTCGTGGACATCGGAGCAGGGCTGCTCCACGTACTCCAGGCCGCCCACGGCGCGGTCGAGGATGGGGATGTGGCGCGCGGCGGCGTCGAGGTCCCAGCACCCATTGGCGTCGATGCGGACGCGCCCCTCGGGGCCGAGGGCGTCCCGGACGGCCTCCAGCCGCTTGATGTCCTTGCGCATGGAATCGCGCCGCCCCGCGACCTTGACCTTGGCCGTGCGGCAGCCCGAGGAGACCACCATCTCGCGGGCCTGCTGCTCCCCCACCTCGGGGATGGTCACGTTGACAGGGATGTGGGCCCGCACGACGGGGTGCTGCGGCGCGGGGGCTCCCCCGGGGCCGATGCCGGTGGCCGTCTCGAGGGCCGCGGCGAGCCACGGCGCGGAGACGTCGGCGTCGTAGTCCCAGAAGGGGGCGACTTCACCCCAGCCCGCGGGGCCGTGGAGGAGGATACCGTCGCGGCGTGTCAAACCGCGGAAGCGGCTGGTCAGGGCGATATCCCAGACGACAATCCTGTCAATCTCAGCCAGGAGGCCGGTGCGGTCCTTCTCCCGGAGAGCCCCCAGGTCGAGCTCTCCGCGGATCCGCGCATGGGAAATGGGAGTCACGCCCCCAGGATAGCCAGAGGTCGGCGTATCCATGGCTCGCCGTCGCAATGGTCGCGCAGAGCCACAGGTCATGGTGAGCCCCGCGGTGTTGCGCATCAGGGGCGGAGACGGGTGCTGGCGGGTCGACCGGCCCATGCCCCGCGGCCGAGATCCGTGGCATCCTCGGTGTCATGGCCGCAGATCCGTCCCCTTCCCCAGATCCTCAGCGGCGGTCCGCCGCCGGGGCTCCGCCCGGGAGCGCCCACGCCAGGAGGCGCGCGCTCATGTCGATCGTCCTGGCCGTCAGCCTGCTCCTGGCGGGCGGGGCGTCGGCGTACGCGCTGCTGGGCGCGTCATCCCCTCAGGCGCCGGAGGATCTCACCCTGCGCGCGATCAGCCCTTGGAGCACGAACTGGCTCAACGGCGCCGAGCAGGCATGGACCTACGACGCTCCCGGCAAAGGCGAGCGGACCGAGGTCCGGCCAGCGGGCGACAAGCTCGTCCGCATCGTCGTCCAGAGTGACTCCACTGTCATCACGGTGCTGCGGCAGACCGGCGACGGCGTCGAGACCGTCTGGGAGCAGACCCTGGACCACGCCCTGAGCAGCATCGGGGTGTGGAAGAACTGGGTGATCGACCGAGACCAGCTCATCGACATCGACACCCAGGAGCGCGTTCGCGCCCCGTGGTCGGCGGACGCGGTGGTCAGTGTCTCGCCGAGCGCCGCCGTGGCCTGCGAGGGCCATGACTGCGCTCTGTGGACCTCCCGCTACGACGAGCGCTGGAAGACGACGATCGACTCGACGAACACTGATCTCCGCGTGAGGCTGGGTTTCTCGTCCGGCGGCAGGTACGCCGCGGTGACGAGTGGGATCAAACCCGGGAACGGGGCGAGTGATGGGGAGCTGCTCGCATTGGACCTCGATGATGGATCAGCCCAGTCCATGGGCTCGATCACATCGGATGACACCTGGGTGAACCTGTCTGATGGCTGGCTGGTCACCTCGACGGACAAGAGCTCCGGGAGCACGCGGATCACCCTTTACTCCTCTGATGGCTCGTCATTGGGCGATATCTCCCAGAGCCTTTCCAAGAGCTACGCCACATTCCCGTACTCGCCCACGCAAATGAGCGTCGCCCAGGCGCGCGCCTGGATCGAGAACGCCGACACCTCCTGGGCGCCGTCGACGATGTCGATCTCGCTGACGGGCGCGGATTGCCTCAACAAACTCGAGCACGGAGGCTCCACTCTCTCGCTGGCTGATGTCAACTCCGTTGTCCGCAAGGCCGGCAGCAAAAGCGACAACGACTGCACGCCGGCGACAATCAATTACATCGGACTCAGCGGGTTCGGGCCTCTTGCCGAGGTCCGCGAGGTGCGCGATCACAACCTTTATCTGCGCCTCGTCGACCCCGGCTCGAGCGGGGAATCGGGCGCGATCCTGATCGGGGACATCGATTCGTGGAGGTACTTCCATGACGGCGACCTGCTGATCGGCTACGACAACACGGGGAAGCTGACGGCCTACCGGCCCAAGCCCGCCGCCTGACCCCCGGGCGGAGCGCTCCACCTCATTCTTGTCGCCGTCAACGCCGAGAGGCCTCCGCAATTCCTCTCATCTTCCTTGCGACATCGGGGTCGACACTGGCACCAATGAGCTGCCCGTGAGGAACAGGATAGATCGGTCGGAAACGGGCAAGTATCTCCGAGTTGTTAATATCCTCGACAGTGCGCTCATGGAGATGCAGCTTTGATTCGTAAGTGAACACCCCTTTGAGATCATTGAGCGGTTCGGCATCGACCACCCATCGATGCCTCGAGTCCCGCACAAGCTGGTAGTCGATCGCCCGAGTCACCCATGCGGCAACCCAGTCGGCGAATTGAACGGATGCGCTCAGCTTGGAATCAATGTGCATCGGCGGCTCAACCAGCCTTCGCATCTCCGGATAATCCTTCACACGATTGAAGACATGGCCATACATGCGGGCGATACGCTCGACTCGCGTCTTCTCGTTGATCTGATCGATCATCACAAGAATGTTCTCGCCACGGTGATCGGCGTATCTAGCGAGGCGATTGAGAGCCTCCCTCATCGCGTTGGCTTCTCTCTCCTCGGGATCCAAGAGCGTCTGCTTCGGAGTACCCAAAGGCTTCTCATCAGCGTAATAGAACAGAATCCCGCCTCTCCTGCGAAGCTCTTTGACGAGCCCAGAGAAGACGCGGAACTGTTGCGGATGGCTCAGCAACGTCTTCTGGCGGAAGATACTCGCGCCCTTGCGCTCCCATCGACCCGGATTCTCGAGGCCTGCGATCTCCGAGGCGAAGACCTCTCTCTTCTTGTGCTGGAAACTCGAAGAGAAGTCCCACACTGAGGTCTCCGGAATAACGAATCCGGCATAGCCGAAGGCTGGGCTCGTCTTGTATCGATCATGATTGGGAGAGATATACGCGCCAGGCTCACCAGTCTCATCAATGTACGCCAGAAGCATGAGTCCCCTCGTTCACGCGAAGAGGCCCTGCACTCAGGTGCAGGGCCTCGACGGATCAGTGCTCGGGGAACTATTCCATCCCTAGCTGCTAGTCCGATGCTAGACCGGGCGCATCGTGACTGTCAAAGGAGCGGCGATCAACCCCGGCCACAGGTCGCTCACACGGCGTCGCGGGTGATGGGGCAGGTCATGCAGTGGCCGCCGCCGCGGCCGCGGACGAGCTCGACACCGGGGGTCTCGATCACCTCGACGCCCGCGGCGCGCAGCGCCTCATTGGCCCGCCGGTTGTGGGCGTAGCCGATGACGAGGTTCGGGGCGAGGGCGACGACGTTGCAGGAGTCCCGCGCCAGCTCCCTCAGGGCCTCGGCCTCGTCGGTCATATCGGGGCTGATGATGCGGAAGGAGTCGATGCCGGCCGCCCGGGCCAGGACCTGGTCCATCTCGGCGCCATCGTGGATCGTGACGCTCAGCCCCGGGGCCTGGGAGCCGTGGGCGGGGCCGGGCTCGATCTCCACGGTGGTGACGTCGTCGAAGCCGGCGAAGCGCAGATAGGTGTCCGGGGCGACCATCGACATGAGGGTGTCCAGGTGCATGACGGCGTCGAGCTCGGTGTAGAAGGCGCGGTCGGGCATGTGGACGCCGATGACGCGGTCCGCGGCCCCGTCGGCGAAGAGGCGGGACGCCAGGCGCTCGACGCCCGCGGCGGTCGAGCGGTGCGAGAGCCCCACGACGAGTGTCCGGTTGCCCATCACCTGGATGTCGCCGCCCTCGACGGTGGCGCGCGTGGCGTGGTGCGGGGCCGCCCAGAGGGCCGCCCGGTCGGCGAAGGCCGGGTGGTAGCGGTACACCGCCTCGTAGTTGGCGGTCTCGCGGCGGCGGGGGGCCAGCGCCATCGGGTTGAGGTGGCAAGCGCCGTACATCCACGACGAGGCGTCGCGCGTGAACAGGTGGTTGGGCAGGGGGGTGATGACGAACTGCCCCTCGAGGGTGGACAGGAAGGTCGTGGCGAACAGGGTCTTGGAGTCGGAGGCGTCAAGGCGGTCGTGCAGCTCGGCGCGGGTGAGGCCCGCCAGGAGGATGTCGGCGAGCTCGGCGTCGGGCAGGCCGGACAGGTAGGCGGTGAGCACCTCGGAGGTGGACAGGCCGACCGCCTCGGGGCCCACCGCCTGCTCCAGGACGAGCGCCCGGGCCTCGGGCACGGCGAGGGACTCGGCGAGCAGGTCGCGGAAGTCGTGGACGATGACGCCGTGCTCCCGCAGGATCGCGGTGAGGGTGTCGTGCTCGGCCTGGGCGAGGGAGATGTCGAGGGCGTCGTCGAACAGGAGGCTATTGGCGTTGATCGGGGTCAGGCGGGCGACCTCCGCGCCGGGGCGGTGGACGACGACCTCGCGCAGGCGGCCGACCTCGGAGTCGATCCGCCCCCCGCCCTGGGCGGCGGGGATGGTCTCGCGCTGGTGGGCGGGGCTCGCCGTCGGCGCGCTGGTGGCGGTGGGCACAGTGTTCGGCGCTGCGTTCAGAGCTGTGCGGGGCGCGGCGCCGGCCTGGGACTCGTTCATGCCTCCCAGCGTAGCGGCGCTGCGTCCCACGCCACTCGCTTACCCTGATGTCCATGGCCGCATCACCCTCATCAGCCCCTGCCCCGTCCGGGCCGCCCACGCCCGCGTCCGGGTGGTACTCCGCCGCTCCCGGCGCGGCGCATCCCCTGCCCCGCCGCGTCTCGGAGATCTTCGATCCCCTGCGCTGGCGGGAGGTCGAGGGCTTCGGCGAGGGCGAACTCACCGATGTCACCTACCACCGCGGCTGCGAGCGGGACGCCGACGGCGCCTGGCTGCGCGACCTCCCGGTGGTCCGCGTGGCGATCGACCGCCCCGAGGTGCGCAACGCCTTCCGGCCCCGCACCGTGGACGAGCTCGCCGCCGTGCTCGACCACGCGCGGATGAGCGGCGACGTCGGCGCCGTCATCCTCACCGGCAACGGTCCCTCGCCGCGCGATGGAGGCTGGGCCTTCTCCTCGGGTGGCGACCAGCGGATCCGGGGCCGGGACGGCTATCTCTACGAGACCGACGACGACGCTAGCGGCGCTGGCGGCCCCACATCCAGCGGCGCCAGCGCGGAGGGCGGGTCGGGCGCAGCGCCATCGGAGCCCTACTCCCATGAGGCGGATGTCGCGGCGGCCAGGGCCCGCACAGACGCGGCCCGCGCCGGGCGCCTGCACATCCTGGAGGTCCAGAGGCTCATCCGCATGATGCCCAAGGTCGTCATCGCCGCCGTGAGCGGGTGGGCCGCTGGCGGTGGGCACTCCCTCAACGTCATCTGCGACCTGTCGCTGGCCTCCATCGAACACGCGCTCTTCAAGCAGACCGATGCGAATGTGGGCTCTTTCGACGCCGGTTATGGCTCGGCGCTGCTGGCCCGCCAGTGCGGGGACAAGCGCGCCCGCGAGATCTTCTTCCTGGCCCGCCCCTATGACGCCGCCACCGCCGAGCGCTGGGGCGTGGTCAACGAGGCGGTGCCCCACGCCGAGCTGGAGGAGCGCGCCCTGGAGTACGCGGCCATCGTGGCCTCGAAGTCCCCGCAGGCGATCCGCATGCTCAAATACGCCTTCAACCTGGCCGATGATGGGCTGGCGGGCCAGCAGGTCTTCGCCGGGGAGGCCACGCGCCTGGCCTACATGACCGATGAGGCCGTCGAGGGACGCGACGCCTTCCTGGCGCGCCGCGAGCCGGACTGGTCGCCGTTCCCCTACTACTTCTGAGCCGGCCTCTGCGCGCGGCCACGCACAAAGGTCATCCCAGAACCGTGGACACCCGCGAGCGCACCGTGCCAGGCTGACCGGCACCAGGCGCGATCAGCGTCGAGGTCCACGACCCGGCGGCACGCTGTCGCCGTCCAAGGAGGTCTCCTCGTGTCCGCATTGCTCACCAAGACAGATCCGGCCCGGCGCCGCATCGGCCCCGCGATCATCATCGGCCTCATCGGCGGCTTCTTCTCCGCGATCGTGAAGTTCGGCTGGGAGGTCCCCTTCCCGCCCCGCACCCCGGGCATCCGCTCGGAGACCAATCCCCCGCAGTCGATGCTGGAGTGGTTCGGGATGTCCCACGACACCTCGCACACGATGGTCACCTTCAACAACAACCCGGCGCCGATCATGTCCTTCTGCGTGCACTTCGCCTTCGCGATCGTGTTCGCCCTCATCTACTGCGTCATCGCCGAGTACTACCCCGCCATCAAGCTGTGGCAGGGCGCCGCCTTCGGTGTCTTCGTGTACGTCGGCGCTCACGTCGTCGTCATGCCGCTGCTTGGCTGGGCGCCGAATCCCTTCCCGTGGGTGGCTGGCGCGCAGACCTGGTCCGAGCACTTCTCGGAGTTCTTCGGGCACATCATCTGGCTGTGGAGCATCGAGGTGGTGCGCCGCGATATCCGCAACCGGATCACGCATGAGCCCGACGCCGAGGTGCCCCTCTCCGAGGGCGCCCGCTGACGCCCCCCCTCTCACCGCATAGTGCGGCCCCGGTACCGATCGCTCGGCGCCGGGGCCGCCCTGTATGCCGCGCCGGTGGCCTCAAGCGTGGCTGGTGCCCGCGGGAGCGGACGACGGCGTGGAGGCCGGCCCAGCGGCGGGGCCGCTCGGGGGCGGTCGGCGCGCTCGCCCCTGCCCCCTGCCCGCCGACGGCGAGGACGACGAGTGGCGCCGTCGTCGGCTGGGAGGAACCCCCGGTGGGCTCAGCGGTGATAAGGACGCGCTGGCCGGGGCGCGGCATCGCGGGCAGGAAGGCGAAGGTCGCGTCCCCGTCGGGCGAGTAGACGCCGAGCGAGGTGATGCCCGAGGCCGGGTCCTCCAGCCACACCTGCAGGCTGGCCCCGCTGGCGGAGGAGCGCATCTCCTGGGGCAGGGACAGGGCCGTCATGGACATGCCCTCGCTCCAGGTCAGCGTGGCGACGTGCCCGTCGGGCATCGTGTCCGTCACCCGGCGCACGTCCTGGGCCTCGTTGAGGTGGGTGTAGTCGACCATCGGGGTCATGTGCTCCATGGCGGTGTCGTGCCCGCCGCCGTAGCCCGAGCCGTAGCCGGAGTGGAATCCGGCGCCGAAGCCAGCGGCGATGAGCACGACGGCGGCCGCCGCCTGGGCGGTGTAGCGCCAGGCGCGACGGCGCCGCAGCGGGATGACGGGGGCGAGGCCGTCATCCGCGGGCATAGCCTTGCCAGCCTTCCCGCCCTCGCCGGCCTGCCCGGGCTCTGGGGCCGCGCCGACCTCAGCCGCCTGCGCGGGCCGCTCCTGCTCGATCCCCCTGATCTGCTCCAGGAGGGCGGCGCGCATCGGCGCGGGCGGATCGACGGGGCGCAGGGAGGCTCCGAGGAGCGCTCCGGTCTCGCCGTCGAGGAGCGAGTCCAGCTCCTCGCCGTCGGCGCGCGTCGCGTCAGTCATGTCGTCTCCTTCCCTGCTCATCGCTGTCCTCCTAGATGTGTTCTCATCTTGGCCATGCCGTCCCGGATGCGGCTCTTGACGGTGCCCAGCGGCACTCCCATGCGCTGGGCGATCTCGGTGTGGGTGAGGCCGGTGAAGTAGGCCAGGGCGATCGTGGTCCGATGGGGCTCCCCGACGGCGTCGAGGGCCTGGCGGACCCTGCTGGCCTCCATGCGATCCTCCACCTCGGCGACGGTGACGTCGGTGTCGGGCAGGTAGCCCTGCCAGGCGTCCTCGCGGTCGCGCGCGGCCTGGGCCGCGCGGACCCTGTCGATGGCCCGATGGCGGGCCATGGTGACGAGCCAGGCCCGCCCCGTCCCCCGCGCGGGGTCGAAGGAGGGAGCCCTGCGCCAGGCTTCGAGCATGACCTCCTGGAGGACCTCCTCGCTCTGGGCGCGATCGACGACGATGCGGATGATGAGGGCGAGGAGGCGCCCTGCCCAGGCGTCGTACAACTCGGCGAAGGCCTGCTCGTCCCCCTGGGCAACGCGCTCCAGGAGAGCATCAGCCTGATCGCCGCGCTCGGTGTACCGCTGCTTATCCACACCGCGCATGGTACGGGCCCGACGGGGCGCCTCCTCATTCGACTCCTCCTCTCTTCTCATTCGCAGCCGGGGACTGCCTCTCTCACCCGAAGGTGAAGGAGTACAGGGAGACCCCCGGGTCAACCGTGAGCTCAAGCTGCCCTGAGGAGGGCTCGGCGAGGCTCACAAGCTCATTGGTGTTGGGCGTGCCGGAGATGTGGATGCTCTTCTCCTGGCCACCGTCCTTCCAGGTGACGTTCCCCTCCCCTGAGGCGACGAGGTAGACATGCTTGCCCTTCCAGGACAGGCGCAGCTTGCCTGGGGCGCCGTCGGGGTTGATCTTCTGGCCCTCGACGTTCCAAGCGCCGTCGAGGGAGAAGCCGCTCTCCTTCTGCTCGGCGGGGAAGCTGAACGTGCCGGATCCTGGCTTGAGGACACCTCCTGCGAAGTACTGGGCGCGGTCGGAGCCGAGGTAGGTCTCAGGGCTGCGCGCGGCGGAGACGTCAGGGGCGTTGTCCGCCTCGGTGAAGACCGGATCGGGGAGGGCCACGGAGGGGTTGGCCTGCTTGAGCAGCTCGCGGACGAGCTTCTCGGTGGTCTCTTCGCCGCCCTCGCCGAACTTCACCTGGCGCAGCTGCCCGGTGGCGTCGACGAGGTAGTGGGCGGGCCAGTAGTGGTTGTCGAAGGCGGTCCAGGTGGCCAGGTCGGAGTCCACGGCGACGGGGTAGGTGATCCCGAGCTTCTCAGCGCCAGCGCGGACGTTGTCGACCTCCTTCTCGAAGGCGTACTCCGGGGAGTGGATGCCGACGACCTGCAGGCCGGAGTCACGGTAGGTCTCGTGGAGCTTCTCGATGCCGGGGATGGAGCGCTGGCAGTTGATGCAGGAGTAGGCCCAGAAGTCGTAAAGGTGGACCTTGCCCTCGCGGTCGGCGGCGGTGAGCGGCTGCTCGCCGGGAGTGTTGAACCAGGCCTTGATACCGGTCAGCTCGGGGACGGTGCCGCAGTCGGCCAGGTGGTCGGCGCCGTCGACGCAGGCCCCGCGGCCCTCGGGGACCCTGCGGGTGGCGGCCAGGGCCTCATCGGTCTTGGCCTGGAGGGAGGCGGTGTAGTCCGGCAGGGCGCGCTGGACGGCGGCGGGCAGGTCGGTGACCAGGGCGACGGACAGCAGGATCATCATGGCACCGGCGGCGATCCGGATGCCCTTCTGGCGGGTGCGGAAGGCCTTGAGGCGCTCGGTGATGCCGCGGCCCGCGAGCGCGAAGGCGAGCAAGGGGATAGCGGTGCCCAGTCCGAAGGAGACGGCCAGGGCCACGGTGTCCGCCCCGATCTTGCCGGTGGAGCCCGCAACGGAGACGGCAGCGAGGACGGGACCGGCGCAGGGGACGTAGGCGGTTCCGAGCACGAGGCCGAGGAGGAAGCCGTTGCTCGGCGTCTTGCCGCCGCCAGCGCTCTGGAAGCGCGCGAAGGGGCGCTCGATGATCTCCATGACCTTCGGAATGATCATCGCGATGCCGATGAGGGCCAGGAGGATGACACCAGCCCAGCGGATCGCGTCCTGCGGGAGGTTGAGCAGGTTGAGCAGCGTGGAGCCGATGAGCGTGAAGGTGGTGAAGCTCAGGACGAGGCCGCCGACGACGAGGTAGGGGTGCAGGCGCGAGGGCGCCTTCTCCCCCTCCCCCTTGGCGCCCTGGGCGCCCCCGGACAGGAGGATGACGGGCAGGACCGGCAGGATGCATGGCGATATGCCGGTGATGAGGCCTCCGAAGAAGCCGATGAGGACAAGACTGATGAGCATCTGGGCTCCTCGTGTGTCGGTGGGATGGATTCACCCGTGGTTCGGCGCCGGGCGGTGGGCGGATCGGTGGAAACGGGATCAAGAAGCTATGGCGAGCGTCACAGGAATGGATCCGATCCGGCGGGGCCCCGGCCCCGAACGAGGGGTGATGGCTCGCCACGAGGCGGGCCCGACCACGACACCTCGTACAGGAGAGATCCCATGCGCATTCGCACCGCTCGCACCGCCCTGGCCGCCGGCCTCATCGCCGTCTCCGCCGTCGGCAGAACGGGGGAGGCGATCACCCTGAACGTGCCCTCCGCCGAGGCCGACTCCGCCATCGCCGGCCTCTTGAAAGGAGGAGCGTCGATACGAAAGGTCGAAAGCTCCCTGGAGGCGGCCTTTCTCAGCTTCTACGGAGGCGAGAAATGAGCGGGCCGCGCCGGGCGCTCTGGACGCTCACATGGAAGGCCCACGGCCGAAGGCTTCTCGCCTGGCCCGTGGCTTGGACCGCCCTGGTGCTCGCCTTGGCGTCGGCGACGAGGTCTCTCTACCCCGACGGCGCGAGCCGACTGCGCTACGCCTCGACCATCGGCTCCTCGCGCATTCAAGAGCTGTTCAACGGGC
>ERZ773070.1249-NODE-1249-length-16059-cov-11.685516_pt1 | contig 16059 bp, 17 predicted proteins | sample MGYA00580618_ERZ773070 | MGnify/ENA primary metagenome ERZ773070 (study PRJEB29015, sample SAMEA2738023) | human oral metagenome | biome: human oral; feature: human-associated habitat; material: dental | place: China | collected 2019 ... | reverse complement strand
CCCCCACCACAGTTATCGTTCGGGCAGATACCCGCCTTCCGAGCTGCGCTTGTCGAGACTCCTTGGACGAAGCCGGTTTTGGTAGAGTGCCTGTCACTCTCCGAATGAAAACCTGACATTCGGAGAACTCGGGTGACGAGCGCGAACGTCACCCGGATAGGGTGCTCCCGGCCGGTCCGGCCGGGAGCACCGTCTGTTGTGAGTGATTTCTGTCTCAGGGGTCGGGTATTGTGGGGGTGTAGGGAGAATGGAAGGGAGTTATGTTTGTTCGGGATTGTCTCGGGGCGGCCGGAGCGGCCGTCGTGTCGGCTGTGCGCTGGGTTTTCCGGACGCTGTGGCGGGGGATCCGGGCGTGGGGTCGTTTCATGTGGAAGGGGATCAAGGTCAGTGTCGTGATCGGTCTGGTCGTTGGCACGTTGGGGGCGCTCAGTAATATGTCGCTCGGTTTGGGTCCTCGTTCCAGGCAGTAAAACCGGTCGGTAGGAGAAGGAGTGTGGGCCCCGCCAGCCAATCTGGCGGGGCCCACACCCGTGTGTTGCCGTCCGGTGGCGGCGGGGGCTGGTCTGGGTTTTTCGGCTGTACGGGTGGGGTGTCACGTGTCGGCTGGCTGTGTCTGTTGTCTGGCACATTCCGGGTATGGATGCGAGACGTGCAGGTATGCAGGCGGCGCCCCGGTGGGCCGTTCGGGCGGCGTCGGTTTTACTCGTCCGGCTCCAGGCCGGGTTGCATACGGGTGAGGTGGCGGCGGTCTGGGATCCGGACCGGGCGACGGTGGAGGTGGCCGACCGGGCCGGGACCGGGCTCCAGGCTTGGGTGGAGGCCGGCGCGCAGGTGTATGGGTGGCGGCTTGACGGCGTGCCGGGGCCGGCGTCGGCCGGGTCGGTGGATGAGGCGGTTGCCGCTTTGCGGCGCGCGTGGCGGGCGTCGGGCCGGCTGACGGTCTTCACGCTGGACCATTGTCCGGCCTGCCGGCTGACGGCCCGTCAGCTCGAGCGGGCCGGCGTGGCCTATATGGAGATCGCGTTGGCCGAGGCGGGCCAGGAGCGAGCGGCGTTCGCGGAGCGGGGGATCCGCAGCGCGCCTGTGGTCGAGGTCGCCGGGCGGGAGCCGTTCGGCGGGTTCGATCCCGATAAGCTGCGCGACGTTATTTCGACGTTCCCGCCTCTGGCGGGCGAGGCCTGTCCGCCTGGACAGGCCCGCGCGCCTGCCCGGGCGGGCAGAAGCGGGGGGCCGGAGCGGCAGCGGGGCGCGCGTTGGCCATGACCAGGAAAGTCGTCGTGGCCGTGTGCCTGATCGTGTTGCTTCCGCTATGGCTCATGCTGTTCGCCGGGACGGGCGGCGGGAAGAAGAAGGACCAGCAGGTAAGTGCGGGGGATCCGGCCAACGTCCCTCCGCAGTACCTGGACGTGGTCAAGCGGGCCGGATCCATCTGCCCGGAGATCACGCCCTCGCTGATCGCGGCTCAGATCGAGGCCGAGTCGAACTGGAACGTCACATCGACGTCGACGGCCGGAGCGAAGGGCATTAGCCAGTTCATCCCGTCCACGTGGGCGTCGAGCGGCATGGACGGGGACGGGGACGGTAAGGCCGACATCATGAACCCGATCGACGCGATCTGGTCGCAGGGGCATCTCATGTGCGCCAACGTCGCGGCGGTCAAAGGCATGCTCGGCGTGCCGGACTCGACGGCGCCTCTGGCCTCGCCGGCGGTCAAGACCGCGATGGCCAAGGTCGGCAACACGTCCTACAAGGGCAGATGCGAGCAATTCGTTCGTGAGGCCTTCGGATTCCCCCAAAAGTACGCGACGGCCAATCAGGCCTGGCAGGACGCGGGCGAGAAGCACCCCGGCGATATGAACCCCCCGCCGGGCGTGCCGGTGTTCTGGGACCTGATCGGCGGGGCCAACGACCAGGCCGACCATATCGCCTTGTCCGTGGGCGGCGGCAAAGTCGTCTCGACCTCGGTCGGCAAGAACGGTGCGGTAGGGGTCATCTCCATCAAGGACTACACGGGCCCGAGCGCGAAATACCGCGGCTGGGCCGGCGTCTACCACGGCCAGCACGTCCAACCGCTCACGACGTTCTCGACCGACCTACCACACTCCCGCCCGCAGACCCCCTCCCTGACCGGCGACGTGGTCGGCCTGGCCTTGGCCGGGTACAACGCGGGAATGGGCGCGGTCCAGAAATACCGCGGCGTTCCCCCGTACGCCGAGACCCGCAAGTACGTGGACAAGATCAAATCCTTGGCCGCCTCGAAGTACGCGCCCACGAAGGGTCAAGCGCCGCCGGCGGCGCCCGGCTCGCCGGGCTCTTCGGCGCCGGCCCAGTGGGCCTTGTCGAAGAAGGGCACGCCGTACCGCTCGGCAGGCTGCCGATCCGGGACCTGCTACGACTGCTGCACCCTGGTGCACGACGCGTTCAAGAACACGCTGGGCATCGATCTGCCGATGGCGATCGCCGGCGAGACCCCGGCCAAGCGCAAATGCGAGAACGCGATGCTCACCCTGGCCTCCAGCTACGGCGGAACCTACGTGCCAGCCACGACTGATTCCCTGCAGCCGGGCGACATCGTCTTCTTCCAGGCCAAGAACGTGCCGGCCGAGCGCGATACAGTCACCCACGTGGGCATCTACACCGGCAACGGGAAGATCGTCGACTCCATCCCCGCCGGCGGGGTCGGTGAACGCCCCCTGTCCTACTACGCGAAGACCGAGACACTGCTCCCGCAAGCCGTGCGCGTGCCGAGATAGGAGACCACGAACATGACCAAGACAAAGACAGGGAGAGTGAGAGCCCTCGCCATCCTCGCGGCCGCCGGCCTCTTGCCCTCCGGCTGCTCGGATTCATCGACGCAGTCGGGCTCTGGCCCGTCTCAGGACGTGGCCACCACCAGCCGGTCCCGTCCGGCGTCGCGGTGCCCGCGCTTGACAGCCGACCCGGCCGACGCCGACCGCCTCGCCGACGCCGTCGCGGGCATGCTGGCCTGCCACGACACGCGCTCGGATGACTCCCCGCTGGACGCGACCCGCCGCGCCGCACGATGGCTGGACCCTACGCTCGTCCCGGAGCCCGGAGCCCAGATCCGCACCGACGCGACCTGGACCGACTGGGCGCGCCACCGGGCCTGGACGCCGACACGAGTCGAGAGGATCGACCTGCAGACCCCTCCCGACTACACCGCCGCGCGGATCGACCTGGCCAGACAGACGACGAGCACACCGACCGACGCCTCGGGCGCACCCGTCGCCCCAGCCCAGACCACGCAGTGGATCCTGACCCTGGACAAACGCGCCGGCGCCTGGCGGGTGACGATGATCCAGGAAATGTAATAACCTCGGACCGGCCGGCCACAAGGGGCGGGCCGCCTCCATCGGTGCGGCCCGCCCCAACCAACCACGTGGGGGGGGACCCCGACAGGGGTCCCCCACATGTTGTTCGCTTCCGGATCGGTGACTGTCACGGGGTATGCGAGCAGTCGCTGGCCTACTCTAGGCTGGATATCGGACCCCCGCTCCCACAGGCGCCTGGGGCGCCGAGAGGATAACGACATCATGCTCACTGTCAAACGTCTGGTCGTCTGTTTGGCGGCCGTGGCCGTCGTCCAGTCGGGATGCGTCACGGCCGCCGACCGGCTCGGTAGGCTTCGTGACCAGCCATTGTTTTCGACCTCGTCGGCGTCGACGACAGTCTCGCCGGCGGCGTCGCGGTGCACCGTGCCGAACGGGATTAATCCCGGCGACGCCGACGAGGTCGCCGATGCCGCCGCGGACACGCTGGCCTGCCACGACACGCGCTCGGATGACTCCCCGCTGGACGCGACCCGCCGCGCCGCGCAATGGCTGGACCCCGCGCTCGTGCGCCGGGCCCAGGCGCGAGAGAGCGCGGATGCGACCTGGGTGGATTGGAAGAGGCGCGGCGTGTGGATGTCGGTCGTCCTGGGGCGAGTCGAGCCCGACCGGACGCCTGACTACGACTCGGGCATCGTCACCCGTGTGCGACAGACCGAGGTCATCCCGGGCGACGCCCGCGACAAGCTCGCCGGGCCGACGATGACGATCCGGTGGACCTTCACGCTGACCAAGCGCGGGAACCGATGGGTGGTCACCACGATCGACAAACAACAATGGCAGGCCACGAGCGGGGCCACCCCTTAAGGAGCGGCCCCACCCCCGGCCCCGCGGCTTGTCATCCCTCGGAAGCCGGCTCGGCAGGCCTGCGTGGGGCTCGACGCCGAGCCCCACGCTTGTCGGGTTCGCGTACTCCGGCCTTGGCCAGCTCGGCCGAATCCCAGCCCGCCTCGACGGCGGCCTTATAGGCGTTTCGGTAGGCGGCCTGAGCGGCCTCCAGGTGCGCGGCGGCGTCGGCCAACTGGTCGAGGACGATACGACGAGTCTGAAGCTTGGCCCCCAGCTCGTCGAGAATCCTCTGTCGATGATCGTCACTCATTGCGTCCTCCATATCGATGGTGTGAACGGCCCGTCCACGACAATCATGTGCACACCCACCGCCACTCACCATCGCCGCGCGACCAGCCCGGCCCGACGACGACAGGCCAGCAACTCCACGAACGATGAGCGAGCCGGACGCGACTCCATTTCCGCGTCGCGGAAATGGAGCAAGCTATATGTTTGTATATACAAACATGCTTGTCTCGGCTATACTGGCCGAGAGGTCCCGTGCGGGTCGCTACGCTGGAGAGGGGGTGGTGCGCTGTGGCGCACCACGGCGACGAGCCGTCCGGGCGGGCTGTGCGCAAAGCTGCGACGGCGAGTCTGGACGATCCTCGACGCATGTTCAGCCTGCGGTTGACGCGATCGGAGTATGCGCGTCTGCGTTTCCAGGCGCGGGCTACGGGTGTGACGATGTCGCGTTATCTGGTGGCGCAGGGATTGCGGGAACCGGTCGAGCAGGTCAATCCCGAACAGCTGCGCGAGGTGCTCGGGATGCTGCGTGCATTGTGCCGCCAGATCCAGGGCGAGGCGACCAACATCAACCAGATCGCGCACTGGGCCAATGCCCACCGGCGCTTCCCCGATGAGGCCGCGGCGATCGCCGCCGACCTGCACCGCCAGGTCGACCAGATCTGCGAGCTTCGCGCCAGGATCGGTGAGCTGCTGTGATGCCGAACATCACCCGCGGGGGCAACGCCTGCGGACTCATGTGCTACCTGCTCGGTCCCGGCCGGGCCAACGAGCACACCGATCAGCGCGTGTTGGCCGGCACCTTCGACATCGCCGGCCGGGACTTCTTCGGCCACCGCCCCCTCACGCACGCCGAGGCGCTGCGCGTGGGCAAACGCCTGGACCTCGACCGGCTCGAGCACGGCACCGAGGTTCTGGCCAAACGCACGCACTGGGACTACGACGCCGAGGCGATCGTCAGCACCGGCAAAGGCCCCGCCCACGTCTGGCACTGCTCTTTGACCCTGCACCCGGACGAAGGCCGTCTGACCGATGAGGCGTGGGCGAAGATCGCGTCTGACTTCATGGACGAGATGGGTTTCACCGAGGCGTCGGGCAAAGCCCCCTGCCGATGGGTCGCCGTGCGCCACGGCGTCAACGCCGGCGGGGGAGACCACATCCACATCGCCTGCGTCCTGGTCCGCGACGACGGCACGAAGGCCAGCGTGTGGCGCGACTATGCCCGCGCGCAGGCCGCCTGCAACACGCTCGAGCACCGCCACGGGCTGGTCGTCGTCGAGTCCCGCGAGCACGAGCGCGGCGCCATCGGCGAGACGCCCGCCGAGGCGGTCGACGCGGCGCGCAAAGGACAAGAGATGACCGACCGTGCACGCCTGGAGATCGCCATGCGCGCGGCCGCGGCCGGCGCCCGCACCGAGTCTGAATTCCTGACCGAGTTGCGCGGCCAGGGCGTCCTCGTCCGGCCGCGCTACGCCAAAGGCACCCGCGATCAGGTCGACGGCTTTTCCGTCGCCCTCAAGCCCGCCGGCCGGGGCCGGCCGCGCTGGATTGGCGCGGGCTATGTCGCCCGCGACCTCAGCCTTCGACGTCTGCGCGCCGGATGGATAGACCTGTCCACCGAGCGCCGTAAAGCACTGGGACTGTGGACAGCCAGGCGACCCCACCACGACCACGGCTCCGTGCGTCAGCATGGTCAACCGTGGATGTCCAGACAGGAGTGGGACAGTCAGCAAAAAGCCGTCTGGAAAGCGATGGCGGCCGCCGTCGACGAATCACTCGCCCGCTTCGACGCGATCCTGCCCGGCGACGACGAGGGCCTGGCCGAATGCGCACGGGACGCGGCCGGATTGTTCAGTGCCCTGGCCCGCAGATACGACGGCCACCACCCCGGCGGCCTCGCCCTGGCCAAAGCCGCACGCTCCATGGGCAGACTCGCCCAGACCAAACCCCCGCCGACACGTCGAGCTCCTCTGCCCACCCCCGCCCGCGCCCACTTCGCGCGAGCCTGCCTGCACACCCCGCACGGCCCAGCACGCTACGCCGAGACGATCTGGACAACGGCTACGCGACTGGCTACAGCCCTGACCGAGACGATCGAACTACACAACCAGATCACCACCGCCCGGCGCACCCGCGCCGACCTCGACGCCGCCCTGGCCACACTCGAACCCATACCCCTACGCCACACCCTCCTAGAACAATCCTTCCCCGACTACCAGCCCCACGACCCGACAAGCCCGTCACCGCAGGCTCCGCCCCAGCGGTCCGGGAGCGGGTTGAGCCAGACAGAACGACTTCTAGCCACCTTCGCCCCCATCCCCAACGACACCCCGGCAGCCCCGCACGCCGAGACGCCACCCACCCCACGGACTCCGCGCGGCCCCGACCGAGACCAGCGCCGGAGGAGTAGTAGAGGCATGAACTGACGCCGAGAATACGACCCTCTCACACGGCTCAATCGGAAAAACGGCCTCACTGCGAAGAGTGGGATCGGCGAGCGGGCTGTCGAACTGCTGATCTCCCTGATCGAGTACGGCCTCGCAGAAGAGCTCGAAGGTCTCAGACCCGGGGATTGCTGTCGAGTTCGGCGTCATGTGCAGAATCGTGAAAACATGGCAACATGGGCGACGGCTCGGGTGGCGAAGGCAGTCTCGCTGAGGCTTAGAATCAGGAGGATGAAATGCCATCTGCCGAATGGGTGGGAATCGGCCTGTCGTCTCTACTATCCGCATGTTCGCTCTGGTATGCGCGGAGAATAGACCGCAGGAGTGCTGCACAAGAACAGCGAGAGGCGGCTAAATTCGAGCTTAAAGCTGAACTATGGAATGATGAGATAATCAGTCTGCGATTCGTGCATCGAGGAACGCTTAAGTTGAAAGAAGCGCGAGTCGATATGGGAGAACTGCCAGAGGTCTCCGCTGTGAGGGACATGCATAGCGGATGGGAGCGTTCTCCTCTGCACCCGGGTCAGTCGCTTGAGTTCAAAGTTCGCATGTCGCGTGACGTCGAGGTTCCGGACACTGTTTCAATCCTGTGGACTTCGCAGAAAGGCTCCTCAGAGGGAAGGTCTCTTGTCGAGACAGCAGCGTGGCGTGACCTCCTCAGGCAACCGGAAGCGAAATACGGCGATCCTCGCAATACGTGACGTGCTGTCCAGTGGACAGTGGACGCAGCGGGCGCGGGCGCTGTGAAGTTTCGACCGCACTTGGGGCCCGGATTTATATCGATTTACTGCTGTGCTTCCTCGGGTTTTTCGCTGTTTCCCCGGATGGAGTCTATTAGGCGCGGCGCCCCTGTGATTAGGAGTCCGATTGACCCGCCAAGCGCTCCTACTCCCCATTCTTTTATCGTAGAGACAATGAGGACCAGCCCCATGATGAAGGGAGAAGCAGCAGCGGAACGCGCTACCGCCAAGATGCCCTTCGCCTCGGCCTCAGCGAGTTTCTTCGACGTATAGACCTTCGCGTCAAGGCTTTTCTCCGCCATCGCGATAATGCGTTCAGCGGCTTCAGGCATAACATTATTGTATTGGAGCAGATCCTCCGGCGGAGGCAGAGGCCCTCGATACTGGATGTTTTGGACTGCCGCGATCTGCGCAGTCGACAGCGGCATCCCCTCAGCTCGAAGGGCCTCTACGAGCCGGTCTACATCATCTGCCGGAAGTCCCGCATCGCCTTCGAGAGGTGAACTCCCGTGTCTTTCCATGCCTCGCCGACCAGACTCCTCGTGGCGAGCTCCCGACGCTTGGTCCTGAGCCTCTTCGGATCCGGATGGGAGACTATGTCCAACCCCTTGCGCATCCCCCTCTGGAAGGCCTGCGCGCTTGTGATCGTCATGGTCACTCACACCTTTACAATTCCTTTCACAGTCACCGACTGCTGAGCAGCGATACTCCCATCATAGTAGCGGGGTGTCAACGGCGCCCCGCGCCCTCCTCGACCCCGAAACCCTGAGCCCGGCTACGTCGCCCGCGACCGCCCACCAGGCAGGTCCCCGTGCCGAGGACGCCCATGGCGCCTGGTCAAGGCGGGCGGGTCTGCCCGGACAAACGATGGAGGCCCTTGGTCGATCCGATACTCCACCCACCGCCAGGGCGTCTCGCACTTGTAACGGCGCGGGAGGCTGGGTGTGGAGGCGACGACCTCCTATCGGGATAGCGGACACCCGATGCCTAGATCGCGCGGTTAGGGCAGGACGCCAAGCGGGACTGTAGGAAGGGACATGTCCTCGCTCTTCTCGCGATGTCGGGTCTCGTTACAGCCTTTGAAAGGCCCGTCAGGGTCGAAGAGCTCGCGCATCATGGGATCGCCGATCTCGACGAACCACTTGGCTATCCCGGCCAGAGGATCCTCCCGCCGCATCTTCTCCCAGGCCCTCCACATCGCTTCCAGGCGCACGACGGCCTCTGGGTGGGCCCACCAGTACCGACACCAGATATAGCGCGGCCCCAGCCGCCGCCAGTAGACGACGGCCAGGTAGCCCTCGACCCATTCGACCGACGTCGCATACAGCGTTCGAGTCCCGCTCTCGCCGCCCCCGGCAGTCATCGCGTCTTCCCCACGGTCCGGGACTTCTTCTGTCCCCACGGACGACGGACGCGGGTCCTCGCTCCACGCCTGGAGAGGGCTCGCTCGGCCGGAACGGGGAAAGACTGCTCTCGCGCTTCGATGCCGACATCGGCCTCGCGGTTGCCCGTCCGAGCCTGCCCGGCCCGCCCACGAGCCGCCGCCAACGTGTCCTCGGCAGCAGCGCGAACCGCCTGAGCACGGAGGAGCTCGCCCTCAGCCGACGCCTCCCCGCTACGCACGCGCCCACCCGCCTGTTCCTCGTCGGCCACGGCACGATCACGTTCGGCCTGAGCATGACCCACCCGCTCCTCGGCCCGCCGCGCCTCGTCGTCCCCCCAGGATGCCGCGTCGGCGTTCTGGAGGCGGGCTAGCAGCCCGTCCCGGACGCGGGCGGGCAGCGACGTGTTCGCCTCGATCGAGGAGATGACCTCGCCCGGATCCTCCGCGCCGGCCAGCTCGAGGACGTCACCGCGCAGCTGCGTCGGGCCGGTAGGCGTCTCGCCCTCAACGACGGGCTCGGCCTGAGCGAGCTCGGCGTCACTGGCGGTTAAAGCCACCCGCCAATCAGGCTCCTCGACGTCGACGTCCCAGCGAGCGGCGATCTCGCGCCTGGCGCGCAGACGAACCTGACCGGCCATCGGATCGACGTCTTTGAAGCGCTCGGACACGCCGAGCATGTGGACGGCGTCCTGGAGGCTGGCTTCGTTCCACCACCGATCCCGCAGCCCTTCCGACAGGTAGGGCCTGGCGGTCTCAACCATGCTGCGCAGACGATACTGCTCGGAGTGCAGCGCCTCATTCTCAGCGGCCAGAATCCGCTGGTCGCGCCACCTCTTGGCCTCGGCCAATTGCTGGGCAAGCCTGACCAGATTGGCCACCTTCCTATCCAAGTCACTTGTGATCTCTTCTGACATGAGTCCTCCCTTGCGAGGTTATCGGGGCCCGTAGACGGCCAAGGATTCTTCGACCAGCTTCTTGACGGACGTGGTGAACCACGGAACGAGTTCGATCAAAACCGGCCTGGACCGAGAAGCCAGAAGCCACCCGCGCCACTCCGGCAAAGCGGCCAGCTCCTCGACCGAAGCGATAGGCCGCTCCTGACCATCCCGCGTCACGGACGTGCTACGACTATCCCGGGAGACAGACGTCGAAATCTGGTCAGAGCGCTCGTTGCCGATCAATTTGGAGATCCGCTCCAACTGGTCAACTTCCTTGACCCCTCCGGCATACAAAGCCGTATTGGACGCCGACCACAGCTTGTTCATCCCGGTCTCACCCCACACATCCATTCCCTGCGACCAGGACTGGAGGATGGTCTGCAAACAGATACCCTTCGAACCGAAGTGCGAGTAGAGCTTGGGCAGATCGCGCCAAGGACAGACGTTGGCCGCTTCGTCCAGGACGACGACCATCGGCCTCGGCAAGCGCCCACCGCCCGTTTCGGCCCGGTATTCGCCGGCCAGGCAGGTCGCCACGGCCAGGGCGGAGACCAGCGGCGTCACACTAGCGGTGTCAGACGACAGGCAATACAAGGTCTGACGGGACTGGACGAACCGGGTCGGGTCGAACTCCTCCCGGCCCGGCCCCCACGACCACCACGCATCCAGATCGGGGTCCTCGACCCAGCCCAAACCCATCCGCGCGCACGCCCACATCCCGCCCTTAGTATCGGGCGGCAGGTCGATCGCCCCCTGCAGAGCATCGGCCATACTCTCCAGGCCGCGGCGACGCAAAATGTCAACCGGCTCGACGTCGATCTCCCGGGAAGCCCACCGATAGACCTCGCGCATACCCAGACCCTCCACAGCGGCCGCGGCCAACAGCTGGGAGCGGATCCGGTCGCCTCCACCATCCCAGAAGCCGTCGTAACGCTCGTGCCGTCCTCCCGCGGCCCGGGCGGCGTCGCCGAAGGCCTTCGACAGCGTCAGGGCTCGCGCCACGATCGAGGAGTTATAGGCCGGCGAGGTCAAGAAAGTCAACGGGTTCCAGAAGAACTCGGCCTCGCGCTTAGTGATCTGACACGGGTCGAAAACCCACGCCCTCTCCGCGGTCCGGCGTTCGCGCACCAAGCGCGTGCCATCGACCAGATCCCGCTTGTTCGACGTGGCCACCACGGCGCCCGGCGCCGCGACGATCAGCGGGATGGCGATCGCCGTCGTCTTACCGGTCCGCGGTCCGGCGATCGTTACGCCCACACTCTCCCAGTCCCCGTAGATCCCGGCCCGATCGGCCACCGCCCGCCCGATGGGATAACCCGGATACCGCTTGGCATCCAGGCCGAAAGCCTCGGCCTTCTCCTCGACCCGCCGGCGCCGCACAGCCTGGGAGGCCTGCCGGCCGCCCGTCAGACGCGCCTTGCCATCCCCCCGCCGGCGCGGCCGGCGTCGAAACAGCACCCACGCCACGGGCCCGCCGACTATCACCGCGCAGCCCACCCAGACCAGGCCGGCCACCACCCACGCCGAGCCGGGCATACTCACCTCGCCAACCACCAGCCCCACGAGCAGAGCCGACGGATTCCACGGGCCCGACTCGCCTACCCAGGCCAGGCCGGCATGCACCGCCACACTGACGGCAACCCCCACGCCCACGACCCCGAGGCACCCGTAAAGCGGAAGCCAATCCCTTCTCACGCCTGCCACCTCTTATTCGTGTCATTGACATCCAGCTCCGAAGGCGTCAACGTGACCTTGACAGGGATCCCCGGCCGCCCGCCAACCTTGATCAAAAACTTGCCCAAACCGGGCGGATCGCCCTCCTCACCGGTGGTCGAATCCCACGTCGGCGGATCCTGCCACCCGGTGAGCATGTCCTGCTCAACGCGCGACAACGTGACGGCCTTCGTCAGGGCCGTCATCTCCGTGCCCGGCAAACCCCCACACACCACGGCACCGGCCCGCTCGATGAAACCACGGGCCTTAGCCCGATCCTCCTCGCTCGTCAACGACTCCAAATCCTTCATCGTGTGAGTGATCATCACCTGCCCGGTCCCGGTCGCCCGATTCAACCGAGTGATCGCATCGAACCGATCAACCATCCCGTGACCGGCCCGCAACGCCCGCCAGATCTCGTCCATGACCACCAGATAGTGACGACGGGCCACCAGACCGGCATCAGCCAGAGCATTGGCAGCGTTGATCTGCCCGAACCCATACGACCAACAACACATCAACACGGCGGCCTCCAACGCCTTGTCGTTCTCATTAATAGACGACACATCGAAGACGACGGGACGGTCCAGATCCATCGGCGTCGTCGTCTGCCCGGAAAACACATCGCCGAACCGACCGGAGAGCATGCCCGCCAACGTCGCCTCCAACCCCTCGGTGATATCCCGATACCGATCCAGACTGCCCCGGTCGATGGCCACCTCCCGCACGTTATCGGGCGCCTGGCGCACCACCTCCAAGACGTCGCCGATCACCGGCGTGCGCTCCAGCCGCTTGCCCAACACGAGCAGCGCCCGATCCAAGATGGCCTCCTCACGGTCCGTCGGCGGGGCGTTGCGGGCCAGATGGACGAGCGAGGAAAGCATGGTCAGGCGCCGTCCGTGAGCGTCCTCGCGCAGCTCTTTTCGCAGCTTGCGCGGCAGATCCCCCGCCGAGGCCGGCCAGGCCCCACTATCCAGGGGATTGATCCGTCCCCGGCCCCGACCGACCTCGATGACCTGCCCGCCCAACACGCGCACGAGGTCGACATAGTCGGGCTTGAGGTCTCCCAGAACCATGGAATGCACGCCGACGGCCGCCAACCCCATGATCAGGTGGCGGACCGCCGACGATTTGCCCAGCCCGGGAAGCCCCATGAAAAACGCCGACGGATTGGCGATCAAATGCGCGCGCTTGAACCAGGAAATCGGATCGAAGCACACGGTGCTCCCCGTCAAAAGATGCCGCCCGAACGGCACCCCCACCATCGGGGTGCCCGACCCAATGGAAAACGGCCACAACCCGCACACCTGCATCGAGGTGCCCCGCCACTCCTGGGGAACGGGCATCGTCAGGACGCCCCCGCCCCCGCGGCGCTGCCACCCCATCGACGGAACCGCGCCCCGCCCCGGCTTCCACGCCAGTCTCATCACAAGGCCTGCCTGACGCTCTCGGAAACCCGGGAATGCCGCAACGGCACGATCCCCACGGGCAGGCCAGCAGCGAACGCGGCATCCTGACCACCGTAGACCGGCCGGATCTGGATGCGAGTAGCCGCCGCCAGCCGCTCGACCGTGGCGCGGATATCGTCCATCTGCGCCGCCGTGGATCCCGTGGACGTAATGATCATGCCGAAATTCTCCAGCCCCGCGCCCCGAGCCTCCTCCTGAGCCGACCTCTCGGCCTTGCGCAACTCCATCTGCGCGTACGCCGACGGGCGGCGCATATTCGCCGCCCGCGCCCGCGCCGCATTGACATCCGACTCGACAATCTCAGCCGCACGAGCCACGTCCACCGGCCGATACATCAACGCCACCCGCTTGCGCCAAATCTCCTTCTGCGGGGCCAGCAGCCGGGCCAGCAGATCCGACTGGACCTGACCCTTCGGCGCCTGAGTCATCATCCACGTCATCGACACCCCCGAATCGTGGTAATACCGATCCCGCAGCACATCATGGCCGGCAGGCCCGCACTCCGCCCACGACAAATCAACCGTCTGCCCCGACAGATCGGCCGCGTCGAACAGGGCCTGCGAGGCCGGATCATAAGCGGTCCTGACCACCCGGCGCACCTCGCCGGCCGTCAACGGCCGGACGATACCAGCGCCCGTGCCCGCCAAAGACGCCGTCAAACCCGGAATCCGGCTGGCCATATCGGCCCCGAACTCCTCCATCGCCCTGCGCTTGGCCCCCAGCCTGGGCGCCGACTGATACGTCAACGCGATGTAAACCTGAACCGAGGCAGTGCCCGACGGATAGATCATCTCCACCTCCCCAGCCACCTTCCGGGCGACCTCCGGCGCGTCCTCGACCAGATTGGCCTGGATCTCCTGACGCAACCGAGTCCCCGTATCCGGCGTCGTCTCCACCACCGCCTGGGCGCCGACCAGTCCATGCTCCTGGCCCAGATCGGCCAGCCACATGCCCCACCGAGCCACCCACAAATCGATCTGATCCTGATCGACCAGAGACGCTCCGTCAGGCTGACACCCCAGCACGATCGCGTAACTGCCGACCGCGGGCATGGCCAGCACGGCGAACCGACGATCCCACGAGTCAGCGAACTCCCCCAGACGCGTCGAGGCCAACACCCCGGGAAGCTGGCACGTCCCCCACGGAGACTTCCCCGCCGGCCCCGACCGATACAACGTCAGACCCCGCCGCCGCGCCCGATGAAACATAACCACCTCTCCAATCCTTTGAATAAGAGTGACCCCATGACGATCCTTCCTGACCAGGGCCACGAGGAAGACAACCGAGACCAAAGCCGTGAAAAACGCCGGAAACAACCCGAAAGACGCATTGACGACCACGGTGACGACAAGGACGACGAACAACACGAAAGTCGCAGCCCCCGACAGAGTGCCCAACCCAGCACGGGCCGGCTGACGCCAATTCCCGTAAAGGACCGGCTCGACAGCCTTCTCACCACTCGCACCACTACTCATTGCTTTCCCCCGTCTGCCCGGCGGCCGCGTCGCGAGCTCCGCCCGCTACCCGTCCGGCGCCCCGCGCCGCGGCCCGGCAACCGAATTTCAACCATCCCCGCAAGAAAGGAATCCGATATGTCCACCACCCCCGTGACCGAGTCCCTCTTCCGCCTCGGCCTCAACGAGTCCCTGCCCATCAGCGAGGAGGCCACCACCTCCCGCGTCGTGGTCAACAACGACGTGCTGCGCACCGTCGTCTTCACCTTCGACGCCGGGCAGATGCTCACCGAGCACGCCTCCACCAAGGCCGTCGTCGTCACCCTCCTGGAGGGAGAGATGGACTTCTCCATCGGCGAGCGCACCGAGCGCATGAAGGCCGGCGACGTCATCTACCTGGCCCCGGGCGACCGCCACGCCCTGACCGCGGTGACCCCCTGCCGCATGCAGCTGGTCATGGTGGACGTCGACGCGAAGGGCTGAGCCCCGCTCATCCCGCCGGCTCGCCGCCTCCCCCGGTCGGCTCGTCCGACTGGAGGAGGCGGCGCAGCAGAGCGATGTCGTGGAGGTCCTCGGGGCGCGGCTCGTAGCCCCGGTGGAGCTCCATGAGGCGGGCCGCGGTGGCGACCACGACCCGGCGACCGCCGATGCGGCCCCGCGTGCGGTCGGCGGCGCGGTGCTCGAAGACCTGGGTGCCGAAGCCCGCCTGCACGCCGTCGCCGCGCCCGTCGACCTCCATGGGGTGCAGGTCGACGCCGCACCGCCCCCGCCTGAGTTCGACGCGGATCGGCAGCCAGTCCACGACCACCTCGTAGCCCCGCCCGCGCAGCCACCGGGCCAGGCCGTCGCACGCCCCCGCCTCGACGATGACGTCGAGGTCCCGGTGGGGGCGGGTGGCGCGCCCGACCTGAGTTGCACAGTTTTTAGTGCCCTGTTGGGATGCCCAGGGCGGTGAGGATTTCTTCGGCCTGGGGGGTCAGGGGGTCGGCGGCGGTGAGGTGGTGGTCGTTGAGGTTGATGGTGACGTCCTGGAGGGGTTTGAGGGTGCGGATGATGCGTTTGATGCTGATCCCGGTGGTCTCCTGGAGGTGGCGGGCTACGGCCAGGGCGGCCATGACGACGGTCAGGTGGGCTTCGATGGCATCGCGCTGGTGGTGGAACACGGGTCGGGCTCTCAGGTCGTGCTTGCTCATCCGGAAGGACTGCTCCACGTGCCACAGCTCGTGATACGAGGAGACGACCTCGGCGGCGTCCATCAATCGTGCGGGGATGTTGGTGACGTAGCCCTTGAGCCCCACCAGGGACCTGGCTCTGGCCAGGGAGGCCTCGTCCAGGGTGGCGTCACCGGCGTGGACGGTGACAAACCTGGTGCGTCTGGGTTGCTTCTCGCCGGCGATGACGGCCCGGGCCCTGTTGGCCTGGGCGTCCAGGGTCCGGTTGTCCCTGGCGGCGCGCTTCTTGGAGTAGGCCCACACCGCCCGCCACGACCCCGG
>ERZ773070.1248-NODE-1248-length-16060-cov-8.610247_pt1 | contig 16060 bp, 15 predicted proteins | sample MGYA00580618_ERZ773070 | MGnify/ENA primary metagenome ERZ773070 (study PRJEB29015, sample SAMEA2738023) | human oral metagenome | biome: human oral; feature: human-associated habitat; material: dental | place: China | collected 2019 ... | reverse complement strand
TCAACGCCATCTGCATCGGCATTGTCGTCATCTTTTTCCTGCGCGGGATTTTTTACTTTGGGCAGTCCTATCTCGTTTCCTACATCGGGCAGAAGGTCATCATCGATGTGCGCGAAGTCATGTTCCGCAAATTCCAGCGGATGCCGCTTGCGTACTACGATCGCCATCAGACCGGCGAGATCATGAGCTATGTCACAAACGACGTGGCGGCGATCCAGTCGGCACTCGTGGACAATCTCATCGATATGGTGACGGAGGGCTGCATCCTCATCGGTTCGCTTGTCCTCATGTTCTATCTCGATTGGAAGCTCTCGCTCCTGACACTCGTCGTGATTCCAATGGTGGGGCAGGCGATGAAGATCTTCGGGCGCAAGATCAAGCAGTCGAGCTCGGTCATTCAGCAGCGCCTCGCGGAGATTACGGCTCTCTTGCAGGAGAGCTTTTCGGCGACGCGCGTTGTGAAGTCCTTTGTACGCGAGGATTATGAGATCGATCGATTCGTGCAGAGCAATCAGCGTAATTTCGATGCGGTGATGAAGAACGTCCAGCAGACGAGCATGCTCACGCCGACCGTCGAATTTCTGGCAGCGATTGCCGTCACCTTCATCGTATGGTTCGGCGGCTACGAGGTCGTCAACGGCGACATTACCGCAGGTGCGTTCGTCGCGTTCCTCACCTACGCCGTCAACCTCGCGAATCCCGTCAAGCGCCTCTCACGCATCTATGGCAATCTTCAAAAGGCGATGGCGGCAGTCGACCGCGTATTCTCGATCGTTGACCTCGAAGAAAGCATCACGGACAGCCCCCATGCGAAGCCGCTTCCCCCGGTGGAGGGGCGCGTGCGCTTCGACCATGTGGTTTTTTCCTATAAGGAGGGGCGCCCTGCGCTCGACGGTGTGTCACTCGAAGCGGCACCGGGGGAAATGATCGCCTTTGTCGGTCCCTCGGGTGCAGGAAAATCGACGATTGCGAACCTTATTCCGCGCTTCTACGAGGTGGACAGCGGCGCGATTACGGTGGATGACCATGATGTCCGCGATGTGACGCTCGCTTCCCTGCGCGGTCAGATCGGACTGGTACCGCAGGAGACGATGCTGTTCTCCACGACCATCCGCGAGAACATTCGTTACGGGCGCCTCGATGCGACGGATGCGGAGATCGAGGAGGCCGCGCGTGCGGCGAATGCACACAACTTCATCATGGAGCTTGAGCATGGATATGATACCCAGATCGGTGAGCGCGGCGTCAGCATCTCGGGCGGGCAGCGTCAGCGCATCGCGATTGCGCGCGCGATCCTCAAGGATCCGCGCATTCTCATCCTCGATGAGGCGACCTCTGCGCTCGATACGGAGAGCGAGAAGATCGTGCAGGCGGCACTCGACGATCTCATGGTCGGGCGCACGAGCTTTGTCATTGCGCACCGCCTCTCGACGGTATTTAACGCCGACCGCATCTATGTGATCGACGGCGGGCATATCGTGGAACAGGGAACGCATGAGGAGCTGCTCAGAGAGGGCGGACTCTACCAGCATCTCTATGACATTCAGTTTCGGGGAGAGTGATTATGAGATTTCTCTATAATTTAGCGGCAATCCTCATCGTCACCATCATCATACCGATCTTCATGCTGCGCGCGACACGCGAGCGCGGCTTTGTCGAGCGCATCAAACAGAGCTTCGGTTTCTACCCGCAGGAGACCATCGACAAGGTGGCGGGGAAGAATGCGATCTGGGTGCATGCGGCATCCGTCGGCGAGATCGTTGCGACCAGCCCGCTCGTCCGCGAATTCCGCAAGGTGTTCCCGGACAGCCCCATCCTCGTTTCGGTCGTCACGACGGGCGGCTATGAGATGGCGCACCGCATCATCAAGGATGCGGACGCGATCATCTACTTCCCCCTCGATCTGCCCTTCCTCGCCTCACGCGTCGTGGGACGCATCCGTCCGCGCGTATTTCTTCCCGTGGAAACAGAGCTGTGGCCGAACTTCCTCAAGAAGGCAAAGCAGCTCGACGTGCCCGTCATGATGGTCAACGGCCGCATCAGTGACCGCAGTGTCAAGCAGTACAAATACCTGCTCGGCATGCTGCGCGAGATGATCGGGACGGTGAAGTGCTTCGCCATGCAGTCGAGCATCGATGCGGACTACATCATGCGGCTCGGTGCACCGCGCGAGCTGGTTACGGTCACGGGCAATACGAAATTCGATCAGGCGTATACGAGCGTCAGCCCCGAGGAACGGGCGACGCTCATTCAGGAATTAGGTCTCACGGGTGCGAGCCATATCATGATTGCAGGCTCGACCCATCGCGGCGAGGAGGAGCTTGTGCTTGCGGCATTTGCCGCCGTGCGTGCCGTAGAACCAAATGTGAGGCTGATCATCGCGCCGCGCGAGGTGCTGCGCACGATGGAGGTCGAACATCTCTGCCGTAAGGCGGGATTCACCGTCAATACGCGCAAGAATCTGCAAAAGGGCGCCGAGGGCGGCGAGGATATCGTTATCCTCGATACGGTGGGCGAGCTCGGCCGCGTCTATGGACTTGGCGATGTGATCTACATCGGCGGCAGCCTCATCCCGCACGGCGGGCACAACATCCTCGAACCGGCGGCGCACGGCAAGGCGATCATCGTCGGCGATCAGATGTTCAACTTCAAGGACATCCATGCGCTCTTCCGCAACCGCAACGCTGTTGTGACGGTTACGAACGGGAGGGAACTGACGCGCGAGACGCTGCGCCTCTTCGGGGACGCTGCGGAGCGCGAACGCCTTGAGCACGAGACACTTGCCATCATCAACGAGAACAAGGGCGCGTCCGCGAAGTCGGCGCAGATCCTCGTGGATATGCTTGCAACCTATGAGGCGCGCCGCACCCTGCGCGCGCAGCAGCGCATCCGTTCCCATCGGGTACGCGCAACGCAGAAGGTCGCGAATTTCCAGACGTACTTCATCGACCTCGTTCATGACAAGGATGTGCGTGGTGTCTCGCGCAGACTCATCATGGGCGTGTTCTATGTATTCTCGCTGATCTATGAACAGCTGGTCAATCTCAAATTGACCATGTATCGTTTGGGTTGGGTGAAAAAGGAGCAGCTGCCCTGCTTCGTCATCAGTCTCGGCAACGTCACGGTCGGGGGTACGGGCAAGACACCCACGGCGCAGCATCTCGCGCGCGCGATTCACGGGATGGGCTATCGCGTCGCGATTCTCAACCGCGGCTATCGCGCGAAGTGGCGCGGCGAGGTCGGCATTGTCTCCGACGGGCACACGCTCAAGATGGATGCAGAGACGGCGGGCGATGAGGCGTTTATGCTGGCAAAGCATCTGCCGGACGTACCCGTGCTGATCGGTCCGAAGCGCGCCGTCACAGGACGCTATGCGATCGAGCATTTTGGTGCCGAGGTGGCAATCCTCGACGACGGTTATCAGCATTGGCAGCTTGAGCGCGATATGGACATCCTGCTCGTGGATGCCGTGAACGTCTTTGGCAACGGCTACCTCCTGCCGCGCGGAACGCTGCGCGAGCCGCTCTCGCATATCGACCGCGCGGATGTCTGTCTTATGACGAAGGTCGATCAGGCGGCACCGGGCGCGATCCAGCACATCTGGGAGACGTTCCGCAGCTACAATCAGGACGGGCTGATCCTCGAGAGCATCCATCAGCCGCGCCAGTTTGTGCGCCTCTCCGACTGGTACGAGGACATCGGTGCGGGCGGCATTCCCGTCACGGAGATGGAGGGCAAGAAGGTGCTCGCGCTCTCGGCGATCGGAAACCCCGCATCGTTCGAGCAGACGCTTGCCGATCTCGGCGTTGAGATCGTGGAGAGCATGCGCTACCCCGATCATCACGACTACGACGAGCGCGATATGGCAGAGGTGCTGTATCGTGCGGAGACGCTCGGCGTCGAGGCGATTGTCAGCACGGAGAAGGACGCAGTAAAGGTGCCGGGCGACGTGGTGCGCGCAAAGTGGCGCATCCCGATATACGTCATCGCGGTCGAGGTGACGTTCCAGAAGGGCGGCGATGCGTTCTTCCGCACGCTTGAGCGGCAGCTCGCGGCGAAGCTGAGACCGGAGGTAATTACATGAAAGTTCTCTGTATCATCCCGGCGCGTTACGCATCGACGCGTCTGCCGGGGAAGCCCCTGCGCGATATTGCGGGGAAACCCATGATTGTGCGCGTTTACGAGCGTGCTGTCCAGGCTCGGCTCGTGCAGGATGTCGTCGTTGCAACGGACGACGAGCGCATCCGTGCCGCTGTCGAAGAATACGGCGGGCGCGCCGTCATGACGCGCGCCGATCACGCGACGGGGACGGATCGCCTTGCCGAGGTTGCGGAGAAAATGACGGACTACGATCTCATCATCAACGTGCAGGGGGATGAGCCGCTCATTGATCCCGCGGTGATCGACGCGCTCGTCGAGCCGTTCCTTGCGGATGCGACTCTGCCGATGGCAACGGCAAAGACACTGCTCACAGACGAGGTGGAGATGGCGAACCCGAACAATGTCAAGGTCATCACAGACCTCACGGGCGATGCCCTCTACTTCTCTCGCGCACGCATCCCGTACGCGCGAAATACGGGAGCGAAAGTATACAAGCATATTGGCATCTATGCTTATCGCCGCGACTTTCTACTTGATTATGCGCGCATGGCGCAGACACCGCTTGAGCTCTCCGAGTCCCTAGAGCAGCTGCGTGCGCTTGAGAACGGGCACCGCATTCGCGTCATCGAAACGGACGCCGTCTTTATCGGTGTCGATACGGAGGAGGATCTTGCGGCAGTCAATGAGGAATACAGAAAACGCGGGATTCATTGACCTTTTCGCGTGAAAATTCTATAATAAATGCAGAACGGGACGGAGCATGAATATAACGCCTGAAAATATACGACACTTCTGTCAGATGAATGCAATCTACTGGACGGAGCACGCAGGAAAACGTCTGATTAAAAGGAGTATTTCTCCCGATGAAGTCATCCAAGTGCTTCTTCATGGACAGATTATCGAGTATTATGAGGATGACTATCCGTTTCCGAGCTGTTTGATCTTTTCGATGATCGGGGCTTGTCCACTGCACGTTGTGTGCAGTATAGGGAATGGACAACTGTTTATCATCACGGCGTATGAGCCTGATCCGACCGAGTGGGATATAACGTTCACAAAGCGTAGAAAGGAAGGTGGATCGTCATGAAAAAGTGCACATTTTGCAAGGGGGCAGCACAGGAAGGACTGTCCACATTCACGACAGATCTAGGGGACTGTATCATTATCATTCGTAATGTCCCCTCGCTCATCTGTGAGCAGTGCGGAGAAACGTACTACTCAACGGAAGTCATGCAGCAGGTATATCGCATCGTTCAGTCGGTTCGCGAGACGATGAGCGAGATCACTGTTGTGAATTATCGTCCTGCCGCATAGAAATTTTATGTTTTGGATGAGTTTGTGAAAGGAGCCATGAAGATGAACAAAGTGAAGCTGGCGAATTTTGAGATCGGCGGCGGAGAGCCGCTGGTGCTCCTCGCGGGACCCTGCGTCCTCGAAGGATTCGAGCACTCGCTCATGATCGGACGCGGCATCAAGGAGATCACGGATCGTCTCGGCATTCCCTATGTATTCAAGGCGTCCTTTGACAAGGCGAATCGCTCTGCCTTCCATAGCTTTCGAGGACCGGGGCTTGAGGAGGGCGTGAAGATTCTGGGCAAGATTCGCGATGAGCTCGGTGTGCCCGTCGTGACGGACATCCACGAGACCTGTCAGGCGGACACCGTCGCAAAGGTCGCGGATGTCCTTCAGATCCCTGCATTTCTCTCACGCCAGACCGACCTGCTGCACGCGGCGGCGCAGACGGGCGCCGTTGTGAACGTGAAGAAGGGACAGTTCCTCTCGCCGAGCGATATGCGCAACGTTGTCGATAAGATTCACGAGAGCGGCAGCGACCGCATCCTCCTCACGGAGCGCGGCGAGAGCTTCGGTTATAACAACCTCGTCGTGGACATGCGCGCCTTCCCCATCATGCGCGGCTTCGGCTACCCCGTGATCTTCGACGGGACGCACAGCGTTCAGCTGCCGGGCGGTGCGGGGACAAGCTCGGGCGGACAGCGCGAGTACGTTGAGTACCTTGTGCGTGCGGCGGTCGGTGCGGGCGTTGACGGACTCTTCCTCGAGGTGCATGACAATCCGCCCGAGGCGCTCTCGGACGGTGCGAACATGGTCTATCTCGACAAACTCGAGGATCTCTTGAAGGATGCCCTCGCCATCTACGAAGTTGTGCGCAAGAAGCTGAACTAGGAGAACTACATGGCACAGAGCACAATCCGAGAAAAAGCAATCGAGACATTGGAACTTGAGGCAAAGGCGGTCGCGCGCCTCACAGAGCGCATCGATGCGGACTTTGAGTCGGCGGTACGCGCCATTTTAGACTGCAAGGCGCGTGTTGTTGTCACGGGCATGGGCAAATCCGGTCACGTCGGGCGCAAGATCGCGGCGACGCTTGCGAGCACGGGGACGCCCTCGTTCTTTATGCACCCTGCGGAGGCGTTTCACGGGGATCTCGGCATGGTCACGGCGGACGACATCGTCATCGCCATCTCAAACAGCGGCGAGTCGAACGAGGTCGTGAATATTCTCTCGATCATCCACCGCATCGGCGCGCGCATCATCGCCATGTGCGGACGGCGCAAATCCCAGCTCGGCCGCAGTGCAGACTTCTACATCGACATTGCTGTCGAGCGCGAGGCATGTCCGCTGGGGCTTGCACCGACAAGCTCGACAACCGCGACACTCGCGATGGGCGATGCGATCGCGATGGCGCTCATGGCGGCACGCGACTTCAAGAAGGAGGACTATGCCCTCTTCCATCCGGGCGGCGCGCTTGGCCGTAAGCTGCTGCTCACGGTCGCCAACGTGATGCACACGGGCGACGAAAATCCTGTCGTCGCCTACAATACGACGGCAAAGGATGCCCTCTTTGTCATGACGGACAAGGGGCTCGGTGCCGTCTCCGTCGTGGATGCGGACGGCAAATTTATCGGACTCGTGACGGACGGCATCATTCGTCGTGCCCTTGCGAAGGACTATAACTTCCTCGATAAGGACGTGGAGAGCATTATGTTCGCCACGCCGCTCACGATCGCGCCGGATAAAATGGCGGCAACGGCGCTCTCCGTCATGGAGAAGCATCAGCCGCGTCCGGTCACCGTTTTGCCTGTTGTCGATACGGCGGGCGTGCCCGTCGGCATTGTCCATCTGACGGATCTCTTGCGGCAGGGGGTCGTGTGATGCCGATTCGGGAAGGTGCGATTGACCGCGCGAAGAAAATCAAATGTGTCATCCTCGATGTGGATGGCGTACTTACGAATGGGTGCGTCTACGCTGCGCCTGACGGGAGTGAACTCTATAAGCCGTTCTTTGTGCGGGATGGACTTGCGATTTCACTTGCACGGAAGGTCGGAATTGCGACCGCAATTATTACGGGACGCTCGTCCACGATCGTTGCGAACCGTGCAAAGGAACTGCATATTGACCTCGTCTATCAGGGCAATCTTGACAAACGCTCTGCCTATGCAGATATCAAGGCGAAGACGGGACTCCGCGATGAGGAGATCGCCTACATCGGCGACGATATCGTCGACCTCCCCATTATGCGTATGGTCGGGCTGCCGTGTGCGGTGGGCGACGCTGTGGCAGAGGTAAAGGAGATTGCGCAGATCATCGCGGGGGAGCGCGGCGGATGCGGTGCCGTGCGTGAAATATACGAGATCATCTTTAAGACACAGGGACTGTGGGAGCGTGTTCTCACGAGCTTTCAAACGGATGTTGACGGCGCTGCCCAGTAGCAAGGCAGCAAAAAGGAGGTGCGGCAGTGCTCTATCATACGCTCATGTTTCTTAGCTTTCTCGCGTGCCGCGTGCCGCGCCCCGTTCTGCTCGGAGCGGGTTGGGTGCTCGGCAATCTCTACTATCTGCTCATTCCGAAGATGCGAAATCGTGCTGTGGAGCACATGATGCCCGCACTCGGCATTGACGAGGCGGAGGCAAAGAAACTCGTGCGTGCGTCCTTTATCAATATGGCACGCAATGTTCTCGACATCCTTGCCATGCCCATGCTGAACGAAAAGAATCTCAGTGAATACATCGAGATCGACCATCTTGAGCGCATGCAGGAGGCGCTTGCCGAGGGGCGCGGCGTCGTCGTGCTCACGGGGCATGTCGGCTGTTGGGAGTGGCTGTCGGCGGCGTTCACACTGAACGGTATCCCCGTCAGCGCGATTGCAAAGCCGCAGCCGAACATCGAGTACACGCGCGCACTCGACGATCTGCGCGCGACCATCCACGTCGAGATCTTCTCGCGTGGGACGAGTGAGCTGATCGCGGCAGCACGGGCTCTCAAACGCGGGCGTCTCCTCGGATTTCTCGCCGATCAGGATGGCGGTCCCGGCGGTGCCTTCATCGAGTTTCTCGGGCGTACGGCATCGACGCCGCTCGGTCCCGCCGTCTTCTCGCGTAAGTTCAAGTCACCCGTCGTACCCGCATTTATTCTGCGTCAGCCCAACGGCAAGCACAAGGTCCTCGTCGGTGAGATTATGCGCTGCCCGGATACGGGCGACAGTGACCGCGATCTCTACGAGTTTACCGTGCAGATGACCGCGATCGTTGAGAAGATCATCCGCGAAAACCCGACGCAGTGGATCTGGTTTCAGAAGCGCTGGAACACCCCGCCTGAGGAGCAAAAGACGGGCAAGCATCACATGTCGGCGGCGAAGGAGGGGGATTGATGGCGCAGAGCAAGTGGCTTTACGGCGGCGGTGCCGTCCTCCTCACGGGACTCGTTATTTGGGCGGTCACAACGGTGCCCGAAATTCCACAACAGACGGATACCCCATCCGGTCCGCGCGTCATGTCCTATGTGGACAATAGCCTCAGTGAGGAGCGTGACGGACGCACGATCTGGAAGATGACGGCGGAAAAAGTAAACGTCGATATTGACACGAACGATACGAGCATGCTGAAAATCGACGGAACCTTTTACACGGAGGATGGTCGCACACTCACGTTGCATGCAGATGAGGGGCGTATGGACGGCAAGACGCGCAATGTCGTGCTCACGGGTACGATCGAGGCAACGACGAGCGACGGAGCGAGCCTGCGTGCGAAGCAGATCACATGGACAGCGGAAGAGGGCAGCCTCAGTGCCGAGGGGGACGCCGAGCTCATTCGCGATGATATCCGTGCGACGGGAGATCGCATTGTGAGCACAGATGGATTTCAGCGGTTCAGCATCATGGGCAATGCACATATAGAGAAAGGTGGGGCGAAATGACGAAAAAGAAATTGTATCGAGGGCTTCTCGTACTGCTCGCGGCGGGAGCGATCGGCACGGCGGCAGGTGCTGCCGAGCAAGGCACACAGCCGACCAGCGTCACGGCAGACAGCCTCACCTATGATACACGCACGGGACTCATTACGGCAGAGACGAACGTCCGCATGGAACAGGGGCCGAGCCGGGTCGAGGGCGCGCGTGCCACGTATAATACGCACACCGAGGAGGGCACTGTCGAGGGCGGTGTCCGTGCCGTGCGTGACGACATGAATCTGTCCTGTGACCGTCTCTTTGGGATCGGGCAGGAGCACTGGCAGGCGACGGGCAGTGTTCATATGGTCAAAGCGGGGCGCACGTTTACGGGTGCGCAGCTTGACTACTACCCTTCGCAGAACGATTACATCCTCGCGGACAGCGGCGGAACGATCACGAGTGCCGACGGGACACTCAGTGCCGATCGGCTTGAGGGGTGGATGAAGGAAAACCGCTTTGTCGGCACGGGCAACGCACACATCGTCAGCCCGCCGCGCGATCTTGAGGGCGGCGGCGACCGCATGGAGTATTTCGGCAGTGCGGAACGACCGTATGTCGTGCTCGATGGCAGTGCATGGGTGTTTCAGGGAAACAACATGGCGCGCAGCAATCATATGACCGTCTACCTCGCGGATGACGGCACGGCTGTGAGCGAGTGAGGGGGCGCCATTTTGTATCTCGAATCCCGCAACCTTATCAAGAAATTCGGCAGCCGCACCGTCGTTGACCACATCTCCGTCCGCATCGACAAGGGGGAGATCGTCGGACTCCTAGGGCCCAACGGTGCAGGCAAGACGACGACATTCTACATGATCGTCGGGCTTGAGAAGCCGACGCACGGCGATGTCTATCTCTCTGACATCTGCATCACGGACTACCCCATGTATCGGCGTGCGGAGCTCGGCATCAGTTATCTTACGCAGGAGCCGTCGATCTTTCGCAAGCTCACCGTTACGGAGAACATTGCTGCAATCCTCGAGACGACGAAACTATCGAAGGCAGAGCAGAAGCACAAGCTCGACGGACTCCTTGAGGAGTTCCACATTGGACACGTCCGCGGCCGGCGCGGTACGGAGCTCTCGGGCGGTGAGCGCCGCCGCGTCGAGATCGCGCGCTGCCTCGCACTTGAGCCGCAGTTCATTCTGCTTGACGAGCCGTTTGCGGGCGTTGATCCGCTCGCCGTCGCCGACATCCAGGAGATCATCGAATATCTGCGGCAGCGCGGTATGGGCATTCTCATTACCGATCACAACGTCCGTGAGACGCTCCACATCGTCGATCGCGTCTACCTCCTCAGCGAGGGCAAACTCCTCCTTGAGGGCGACAGCAAGACCATTGCCGAGAGTCCGATCGCGCGGAAGTTCTACCTTGGAGAGAATTTCAGCTTGTAAAGAACATACGAAAACGCGGCTCATTTCTCAAGGGAGATGAGCCGCGTTTTTGTGTCTGTATGATTTTTGTTTCAGTAGTAAACGTGCACATGGGGGTTGTGGTGTTGCCCGATATCCTTGAAGAACATATATATTATCATACCACCAAAACGACTTAGTTCGGGCATAGATACACCCCCATATTTCTATGCAAAGAAGCGTCGGTAGGCGTCGAAGAGGAAGAGGGCACCCGCCATGCCAATGGTGACGAAGCTGGCGCGCGTGACAATCATCATTTGAAACTCGGAAAGCCGATCCGTCGCGTGTCGCCGCGTGTAGGTAAGCCCAAGCGAGAGCGTCAGCAGAATATACATCGTGAGTGTGAGGCTGTCCAGATCCTGCCATGCAGCGATCATGACGATGACGGTGAACGCCATGAGGATGAGGAGCAGATAATCCTTTCCGGGCGGGCGTACCGGTCGCGGTTTTTCCGGCGGAGTTATCTTTTGTTGGAGCTTTTTCAACATTTTTGCCATAGCTGTCCGTCCTTTTGTATATTTTGTAAGAATAAAGTTAGTATAGCATAGAAAAAACTTTGCCGCTATATGGTTTTTTGCAAGCGACAGTGCTATAATCAAAAATAGTCTGGGAGAGTTTCACATTCTGAGATGGAGGGTGCTTCTGCAAGCTTATGGAGGGAATTGAGAAATGTCGGTAGCAAAGAAAATTGTGCTGAGCATCGGATTTCTGGTCGTCATGTTTGCCGGCTACGGATTCTATGCAAATCATGCGAGCAGCGTGCTCAACAACAACACGGTCAGTGTGTTCAGCTGGGCCCACGTCCTCAATGTGGGCGGTCAGGTGCAGTCGCTCTCGGCAGAGGGACGCGAATACGAACTCATGCGTATCACAGCGCCGAACGAGGCGGAGCGTTCCCGTGCAGCGGGACTGCTCTCCCAGCTTACGCAGAAGCTGAACAAGGCATACGATGAGTATGAGCAGGCGATTAAGGAGGCTCCGTTCCAGAATGAGGCGGATCGCACGCAGAAACTCGAGCGCCTCGAAAAACTCAAGCAGGAGCGTAAAAATTATGCAGTAGCGCGTCAGCACGCGACGGATCTCATCAATGCGGGAAATCAGGCGGGCGCCGTCCTCCTCGGATTTAACGAACAGGCGGATGTCTACAAACGCATGACGGATATCCTTGAGGAGGATAAGGCGGACAGCGTGCGCCTCGCGCGTGCGGAGATGGCACACAGTGAGGATGTATTTTCTGGGGTATGGATGACGACGATCGTCGCGCTTACCATTGTGGTTATTCTCTCGATCGTCATTCTCGTTCTGCTGCTCAAGAATATCAAGAACTCCGTGGATACGATTCTCGACGGCGCACGTCACATTGCAGGCGGCGATCTGCGCTCGAAGATCATACTGGACAGCGACGACGAGTTCGCACATATCGCGCATCAGTTCAACACAATGGTCGAGAGCATGCAGAAGATGATCCGCAAGATCAAGACGACGGCGACGGATGTGGCGGGCTCATCGGAGGAGCTGACGGCGAACGCGAACCAGTCGGCACAGGCGACGCAGAACGTCGCCCAGTCCATCACCGAGGTCGCGGAGGCGGCAGAGAAGCAGCTCCAGATCATCGACGAGAGCCGCATAACAGTGCAGGAATTCCAACGCGGTCTCGAGGAGGCAATCACGAACCAGCGCCGTGCGCGTGAGCAGACGCAGGCGACGGCGGAGAAGGCGGCGGAGGGCAATGCCTTCGTCCAGACGACGGTCGAGCAGATGAACTCGATTGCGGCGACGGTGCAGCAGACGGGCGAGATCGTCAGCAAGCTGGGTGAGCGCTCGCAGGAGATCGGCAACATCGTCGAGATCATCTCGAGCATCTCGGGACAGACGAACCTCCTTGCACTCAATGCGGCGATCGAAGCGGCGCGTGCGGGCGAGCATGGTCGCGGCTTTGCCGTGGTCGCCGAGGAGGTCCGAAAGCTCGCGGAGGAGTCACAGAACGCCTCCCAGCAGATCTCCGAACTCATCCGCAGCATTCAGGACGAGACGAACCACGCCGTTTCCTCGATGGAGGAAGGACGCCGCAAGGCGGAGAAGGGCAAGGAGAACGTCACCGCGACGGGCGAAACCTTCTCACTCATCCTGAGCATGGTCGAGGATGTCAGGACGGCATCGCTCGCGGTCAGCAAGCGCGTCCTTGAGCTGCGTGAGAATATGAATTCGATTATCGAGGGCATGGGCGCCGTAGACAGCTCGGCAAAGGGGATCGGCAGCGAGTCGCAGAACGTCTCTGCCGCGACCGAGGAGCAGGCAGCGGGCATGGAGGAGATCGCTTCTTCGAGCCGTAGCCTTGCCGACATGGCGATGGACCTGCAGTCCGAGACGGACAAATTTAAGGTATAAAATCGGATGGGCAGCTCCGGCAGTGCCCTGCTCGACATAAAGGAAGCGGCTGTTGCACGAAGATTTCTGGCTTCGTGCAACAGCCCTTTTGTATGAGAGAGTTTCGGAGGAGAGCAGATATACCATCGCAAAAATCCGCAAGCTACATGGTATGAAATGAACTCGTATGAAAAATTTGTGGCAGATGTTAAGTCGTGCATATATTTCATCGATATAATTTTCAGGACGGAGTAACTGCGTCTGTTTATGCAATTATTTCGGTACAAAACCATAGATAAGAGTCAGGGAGGCAGTCTTTATGGCGATGGTAGTCAAAAATAATATGGCGGCGGTGAATACGCTCAATACGCTCAACAAGAATCAGAGTGAACTGTCGAAGAGCCTGCAAAAGGTTTCCTCGGGTATGAAAATCAACAGCGCCGGCGATGATGCTTCGGGGATGGCGATCTCCGAGCGGATGCGCGTGCAGGTGCGTGCACTCGATCAGGATGACAACAACACAAAGAATGGCTCTGCTCTGCTGCGGACGGCAGAGGGCGCGGTGCAGTCCACGATCGAGATCCTGAAGACGCTCAAGGACAAGGCGATCAATGCTGCGAACGATACGAACACGGATGAGGATCGCGCGTTGATTCAGAAGGAAGTCGACCGCATGATCGACCAGATCGACGACAATGCACTGACGACGTACAACGGAAAGTATCTGATTGACGGGTCGCAGAATGGAATTGTGGTCGGGCGAACCGGGACGGGGACGCGCTCAACCTATGCAAATATGAGCCTTGGAACGGATACAACGTCTTTGACACGGCTCGTTGATCTCAAGCGGCGCGACGGACATGACCTCGCCATCGATCCGTACGACAGTGTTACGGTGACGTGGACAAAGAACGGCGTCACCTACTCGGGTACGATCAACCCCATCCTTGATACCGATATCAACGATATGGTGGGGATTATTACGGCACAGGATGCAGGTCTAAATGGAGTGACGTCGTTTGTCGGCATCGATGAGTACGGCAAACCGGTTTATACGCCGGACAATCAGCCTGCCGTCTCCATCGCTGCAACGAATGCGGGGACTACGGATCAGATCTCGGGCATCACCGTGCGCGTGATGGGACGCGACGGGCATATGCGCAACGATGTCAACGCCGTGCTTGACGACTTCCGCGAGGTAGTGCGTGCACAGAATCCCTCTCCTGACAACTCCTTGGTTCTTCAGACAGGAACGAGAGCAAACCAAGCAGTCAAGGTTGGCCTTACCGATATGCGCTCTGCGGCGCTCGGGCTTCAGTCCGGCGACGGACAGGGGTGGGATCATACACCGATGCCGACGCCTACTCCTCCACTCGCGTCGCCAAACTCAAAGGTGTGGAACGGCGTTGTTGGTGCGGGTCCAAAGATCCAGGTGACGACGCAGGAGGCGGCAAATGCCGCGATCAATGTGTTCCAGAATGCGCTGATCCGTGCGACGGATCAGGCGGTCGCCATCGGTGCGGCGCAGAACCGGCTCGGCTATACGAGCAACAACCTTGTTGTTGCATCCGAGAATGTGCAGGCGTCAGAGTCCACGATTCGTGATGCAGATATGGCGAAGGAAATGACGGCGTACACGAAGCACAACGTGCTCACGCAGTCGGCACAGGCAATGCTTGCACAGGCGAACCAGAACTCGAGTGCGGTACTGAGTCTGTTGCAGTAAGTTCAGGGGCTGACGTTCAAAGCGCCCCTTCCACCGCTTACGCGGTTCCCCTCCCCCGTTGCGACGGGGGAGGCTTTTTATTGGCGGTATTGCACTCCTATCACGAATACGCTAAAATGAGAGTAGAGGAGGGGATGACAATGGATACAGAGGAGGCGCGGCGTGCGCGCTGCAGAGAGGCTGTTCAAAGTTTTACCCTGCTCGATGATGTTTTTATGACGGCGGTCTTTCAGGACAGTCTTCCCTGCGTCGATCTGGTCTTGCAGATCATCCTGAACCGTCCGAATCTCCGCGCGACGCGCGTCTTTACACAGGACACGCTGAAAAATCTGCACGGGCATGATCTGCGGCTTGATATTCATGCGTTTGCGGATGGGCAGGAGTTTAACATTGAGATTCAGCGTGCGAAAAAGGGTGCTACACCACGCAGGGCACGCTATCACAGCAGCATCATGGATGCAAATGCACTGCCCGAGGGGGCGGACTATGAGAAACTGCCGGAGTCGTATGTGATCTTCATTACGGAGACGGACGTCCTTGGTAAAGGAAAGCCACTCTACATGATCCGACGGATGATCGAGGACGATGGAGATGTCTTTGACGATGGCTCACACATCGTCTATGTGAATGCGTCGGTCATGGACACGGAAACCCGGCTTGGGAAGTTGATGCACGATTTTCAATGTGCACAGCCGGAGAAAATGTATTATGATATCCTTGCCGAACGGGCAGGAGCGTTTAAGAATACAGAGGAAGGAGTGAGCAGTATGAGCGCAAGGTGGGAGCAACTGCTGAAAGAAGAGTATGAACATGGGCGGGAGCAAGGTATAGAACAGGGGATAGAACAGGGGATAGAACAGGGCAGAGAACAGGGCAGGGAACAGGGCAGGGAACAGGGGGAAGAGCGTGCATATCTGGCGTCCATCCGAGGCGTAATGGGGAAGCTGTCACTCACAGCAGAAAAAGCGATGGATTTGCTTGCGATTCCGCAGTCGGAGTGGGCGCGGTACAAGGCAATGCTGTAAGGATCTGCGGTGTTAGGGAAGCACTGATAAATTCAGCACAGTCATCTTGACGCATCTTTTTTGCCCGAACTGTGTCGGAAAGGGGTTGTTGCACGAAGCTAAAACTTCGTACAACGCCCCTTTTTGTGCTCCTTCCACCGCTTGCGCGGTCCCCCTTCCCCGTCAAACGGGGAAGGCTAGAATTA
>ERZ773070.1238-NODE-1238-length-16131-cov-3.712677_pt1 | contig 16131 bp, 21 predicted proteins | sample MGYA00580618_ERZ773070 | MGnify/ENA primary metagenome ERZ773070 (study PRJEB29015, sample SAMEA2738023) | human oral metagenome | biome: human oral; feature: human-associated habitat; material: dental | place: China | collected 2019 ... | reverse complement strand
GTTCTTCGAGCGTTTTTTGAAATTTTTTCATGATAATTTTGCTCGTTGGCTGATAATTATTTCCCATAATTCCTTCACCAGGATTATATGGAATAAAATTTACATGCGCGAGACGATTCTTGAGGAGTTTTGCGAGTTCATGTGCGTACTCGATGCGGTCCGTTACGCCAGCAATCATGATGTATTCATAAAAAATACGCTTATTTGTCTTGGTAACATAATCATCAAGCGCCTTCATGAGAGTCTCAATCGGATACGTATGATCCACGGGCATAATTTTTTTACGCGCTTCATCATTGGGTGCATGCAACGAAATCGCGAGAGAAATTTGTGGAAAATCGTTTCCGAGCTTTTCAATGCCTGGAACAACGCCACAACTGGAAATCGTGATTCGACGATTGGAGAGATCGAGTTTTTTCTGAGTGCTCGCAATGAGAATAGATTTTTTTACATTTTCATAATTCAAAAATGGCTCACCCATACCCATATAGACAATATTTCGGATTTTTTTGTCTTCTGGCTCCAAAAATTCATTGGCGTACATGACTTGTTCTACAATTTCATAAAATTCCAAATTTCGAAGGAGGCCGAGTTTTCCGGTTGCACAAAAGGTACACGCCATTGGGCACCCTGCTTGACACGATACACAAAGTGTTGTACGGCCTGAAAGGTGGCGCATAATCACCGATTCAATCATATTTCCATCGTGTGTATTGAAAAGAAATTTTGTTGTTTGCTCATCATCACTTGTAATCGCGGAATGTAATTTTAGTGAATAGAAAAAACAATGTTCTTTCAAAAGTGTACGAATGTCTTTTGGAAGGGTTTCGATTTCATCAAAATTTTTGGCAGCATTTTTATAAACCGCATTCTCAATTTGTGCGTAACGAAATTTTTTGTGTCAATTTTTTTCTAGAAGCTCGATAACTTTCGCTTCATCATGAATAGAAAACATCTGATAATAAAGATAAAATCTCTCGTTCGAGAGATTATTAGATAAACATAATAATGGCAGCAGAGGTGAGTCCTACAATTCCACCAGCAAAGGCTTCGAGTGGTGTGTGTCCGAGTGACTCGTTGAGCGAATGCGACTCGTGAGAATTGATTTTATTCAGTGCTTTAGCATGTAATCCAGACTGATATCGAATATTCATCGCGTCATAAATCACGATAATCGAGAGCACCAAACATACCGCAAAAAGATCGCTGTAAATCCCATCTTTGATTCCAATTGCTGTCAAAAGAGAAATAACAAAAGTTGAATGAGCACTTGGCATTCCACCGCTTCCGAGCATTTTGGCAACGGAAAATCGTCCTGCAACCATATGAAAAATACCTTTGAGAATTGTAGCAATTCCGAGAGAAATAATTGGTACTACGAGAATGTGTTCGTGAAAAAATCCGTTATAAATATGCATCCAGTACTAGATAGGAGTAAATTATGCAACTGAAACAATTGTATATTCAGTTACTTCACCACTTGGTGGAACAACACTGATTGTATCACCCACGTTTCGCCCAAGAATAGCCATTCCAAGTGGAGATTCGTTACTAATTTTATTTTCCAAAATAGACGCCTCCTGAGAACCTACGATTTTATACGTGCGAGGCTCCTCGTTCGCTTTGTTTTCTTGAACAGTTACGGTTGCACCGATGTTGATACCAGCTTTACGACTTTTTTTCTCGTCGATAATTTCGTAATTTCCTGGCTTGAGCATTTCTTCCAACTCACTAATTCGGCCTTCAATATGTGCTTGCTCTTCCCGCGCAGCAGCATATTCAGCATTTTCTGAAAGATCACCAAACGAAATCGCTTCTTTGAGTTTGTCGGCAATTTCCTGACGTTTTTCAGTTTTGAGGAGTTGGAGTTCTTCTTGGAGTTCGAGAAGTCCGCTCTGGGAAAGGAGAATTTTGTGATCAGCCATATAATAAAATTAAGATTTTTCTTTGAGGATAAGTTCTTTAAAAGTATTGAATTTACTTTTTGGAAGGGTAATCAGAAGTGTTTGTACTTCCACTTTCATCACTATTCGAACGAGCGTATCACTCGTTTTTGGATTTACATAAAAACTATCAAAAGGGAAGGGAGTTTCCGTATTTACCGTGTATACATTTGGGTCCAGTGCCTGAAAATTTTTGAGAAAAGTTTGATAGGGAAGGAGTGATGCTACAACCGTCATGCCAAATTTTTCGTCAGAATAAGTCGTGTAAGCCGTATTATCAAATGTGTGTAAATCAAAAATTCCGTTATTTTCTGTTTTTGTCAATTCAATTGTTGGGAGAATTTTTCCTAAAAACTTTGCAGAAACTGGAATAATTTCTCCAGAATTTGTCGTTGTTGTCGTATTGGTTTGGGTTGTTGTCGCTGTGTTTGTGCCTGTAAGTTGAGCGAGCTGCGCCTTGATTTCAGACAATTCTTGCTCGGTTTTGAGTTGATGCTTGAGTTGTTCAATCGTCAAATCATTATTAAAATTCTGAGAATTCTGATTTTGACTGACTCCACTCAAGGAATTATCTCAAACTTTTCCAGCAATATTGGTAGCGAGCCAGCCTACAAAAACGAGTGCCGTCAACGAAAGGATGATTAGAATAATTCTCATAAAGAATAATTATTTGATGCGAGTAATACTTGCAAATTCAACTTCTACTGGCGTATCTCGACCGAGGAGATTGACCATGATTTTTGCTGAACCCTTTGTGGAATTGATTTCCAAAATTCTTCCTTCACTTCCTTCAAATGGCCCATTATTGATGATTGCAAGTTCTCCAACCTGGATATCAGTCCCAATTTCTTCACTTTTTTCTTCCAAAATACCCTTGAGTTGTTCCAGTTCTTCGCCGCTTACTGGTACTGGAACAGTTCCAGCCCCCAAAAATCCCGTGACATTCGGTGTGTTACGCACGATATACCAAGATTCGTTCGTCACGATCATACGAACCAAAATATATCCTGGGAAAATATTTTTTTTGCGTTTTACTTTTTTCCCACCAGAACGAACAGAAACGCTATCGTGTGTTGGGACAAAAACTTCCAAAATATATTCTTCGAGCCCAAATGCCTCGCGACGCTGCATAAGTGACTGGCGAACATTTTCTTCCGTTCCAGAAACCACACGAATTACATACCATTCTCCCTCTGGTTTTTTTCCAAAATCAAACATTTTTAAAAAATTACAAAATTAAAGAATGGCTTATTGAGCGCTTCCTGACTGAGTTTCTTCAATTTCAGAAGGAAGTTGAAGTGTTCCAGAAGTGGTTGCTTCTGTTTGAGTTTCAGAATTTTCTGTTGCCGCAGGTTCTGTTTCAACTGTTACGCCTGAAGATGTATTGTTTTCAATACCAAATTTTTTGTATTCTTCATTGAGGGCAGCTTCAGCATTTGCTTGTTGTTCTTCTTGAATAACCTCAGTTTTAAGCTGTCCAGCTGGATTAACAACATGCTTTGTGAATTGTAAACCAGCTCGGAATGTATATCCTGCAATTGCTAAGAAAATTGTCATCACAATAATTGTCATCACAATATAGTTCATATATGTGCGAGTTTCCTTTGGTGTAGGCCAAACTACATGGCTGATTTCACGAAAAGCGTCTGAAATAAATTTAAACATAAAAATGAAATTAAGAAAATTATGACAACTTTGAAAAACCCAATTTGTCAAAGCATTTTAAAATCCCCAAAGGGGACAATAATTTGCTCTCAGTATACGAAAAAAAGAAAAAAGTCAAGAGATTTTTAGAGAATAATATCATCAATAATTCGATCGATAATTGGAATTCATTTTTGTGTTAAACGAAATTTTTTTGGCGTTCATTCCAACAATTTTTGTTCCAAAAAATCCTGAATTTTTTTCTCAGAAACAAGACGGATTTTCGGATTGATAGTATATCCATGCGTTCGCATACCAAAAAGTAATTTTTCTATCTCAATTTGATCTTCAGTGAGGTATTCCTCGTCAGATAATTTTTCTTTATAATATCCCGAAAATGATAACGATTTTGTGGTTCGTTTGGCTACAAAATTTCATTCAGAAATTTTTTCAAATCCGCTTGCTGAAAGTCAAAAACCAATTGTGTCAACATGATTCCAATATCATTGATTGTGCTGACATTCAAATCATGGAGCAGAAAAATTCGAAATTTCGTAGTGATTCCATCATTTTTGTGCAAAAAAATTACAAATTTTATGATATTCTTTTGTTATTTCTTCCTCAGTAATACTGAGTTTTTGCCAATTTTTCGGATAGAGTCATTTTTCCAAAAAATAGACACTTGTATGTGTAATGAATGGATATTTTTTGTGTAAATATTTGATATTTGCAAAAATTTCTCATTTTTTCGTATACGGAAGGCCCAAAATAAAGTCGAGATTGATGGAAATTTTTTTATTTCAGAAAAGTATAAATTTTCATACTTGAAACTTTTTAATTGATTCTAATGCGGAAAAAATAGATTCTGGATTACTTCGTTCAACAGCTTCTAATGTTTGAGGATTCAAAGATTGGATTCCTATTGACAAGCGATTAATTCATAGTGAAAATATTTTTTCGAGAAAATTTTCTGAAATATCTTCTGGGTTTGATTCAAATGAGATTTCTTTTTCTCATTCTGGGAATAATCCTAATATTTTCTTGATTTCATCAGCGCTTAAGATTGAAGGTGTTCCGCCACCAAAATAAATAGTATTTACTTTTTTGATATTTCTTTGAACTAACGTATTTTTGATTTCATTTTCGAGAAAATGTAGATATTTTTTCTTTTTGTAATCATCAAAAACTGGCGTAATGGCAAATTTGCAATACGTACATTTTTGCTTACAAAAAGGGATGTGGATATAAATATTCATACACAAAAAATCCCCAAAAAGGGATGATTAATATGCTGAAACGATTACATTGATAGTTTCCCAAACCTCTTCAATGGAACGGCTTGCGTCAATGCGATATACCCGTTTTCCGCGAGCTGCCCATTCTGCCAACAATGGGAGTGTGTTGTGATAAAAACTTTCAATTCGTTTGAGAACAGCTGCTTCGTTATCATCATCGCGTGTAACAAGCTTGGTTCCAGTAAAAGGTGAGTAATCTCCAACAAAATCCGCTGGGAAGCTCATTCCATTACTTGGATCAATTCGACGATTTGCCAGGCGCTCTAGTGCTGTCTCTTTTTCGAGATCCAGAAAAATCACAAAATAATCATCAAAAACTTTTTCAAAAAGCTCAAGTTGTTGCAATGAGCGAGGAATTCCATCAAATACAATCGTTTCATTTTGATGCGTGTCGCGATAGTGCACAAGCATTGATTCTATGAGATGCATGGGCACGAGAGAGCCTTCTTCAAGACATTTTTTAACAATTTGTGAATCTTTTCCTTCGAGTTTTGCAAAATCACGAAGTCGCTGACCCATTTCAAAAAAATGAAAATTTGGATTTGCGTTAAGAATTTTTCGTGCCTGTGTTCCTTTTCCGGAACCTTGAATTCCGACGAGTACGATATTTGCCATATTTTTAAAATTTTAAAATAAAGTTTGAGATTTCTTCAAAAACCTTTTCAATTGGTTGATTTGCATTAATTTTATGAACGAAGTGTCCATCTTTTTTCCATTTTTCGATCAGAGGGAGACTTTCATTGAGTGACCAAGAAATTCGCTTCTCAATCGCTTCTCGGTTGTCATCTTCGCGAGTTGTGAGAGTATTTCCAGTTTTTGGATTAATGGTTCCTTCAAAATTTTCTGGGAATGTTTCGCCCGTTTCTGGATCAATGCGACGATGTAGTAGTCGCTCAATCGCAAGATTTTTGTCAAGTTCAAGTTCAATTACGACAAATTTTCCAAGAATCGGACGAATGACTCTATCCTGTTCATGAGAACGAATCGGTCAGTCAAAAAGTACCGGAATATTTTTATTAGTATTGACAAAATATTCAATTGTATCTCTGATATACTCTGATGGAACATAATTTCCAGCCACAATAATTTCATTGACTTTTTTTCCAAGATCCGTATCGGTTGTTGCGATTTTTCGCAGCTCCGCACCAGTATCAAAAATCTGATATCCAAATTTTTCGGCAATTTTTCTGGCCTGAGTACCTTTCCCAGAGCCTTGAATTCCCATCAATACAATATTTGGCAACTTTTTTGTCATATTCAAAAAATAAAAAATGCTTTCAAAAAGTTGATAATAAGCCGGATTCTGTATTTCGGTATATATCTATCTAGGATTTTGGTCACCCAAAACCTCAAGCGAGGTATATTTTTGTTCACTATTCCGAACATATTATGCACAAAAATACCATTCCTCTTGCATCAGAGAGGGTTTACCCGCCAATGGCTCATTTATCGCACTTTTGGCTCTTTTCAAAAAAATTTGAGAGTTAACCTCAGTACACAAAATGACTTTTCACCTTTCGTCTTGCGACTAGTATTGTCTCTGTGGCACTTTCCGTATCCGAAATTTTTGATATTTTTTCGGACCAAAGCCGTTAGCTTTTCTCCTTTCGGATGATGTCCAGACTTTCCTCATATTTCCGAAGAAATACGCATATACCTTTCTTCCTTTTGAAAGCGCCATTATTATATAAAAATTTTTCAAAAAATCAAAACCACAAAATATTTTTCCTTGACTTATTTTTAAAAATCAGCATTTTAAGGCTATGAATACACTTTTTATTGGCATTGATGAGGCTGGTCGTGGGCCTTGGGCGGGGGCCATTGGTTGTGGCTGGTGCCGCTATTTCTGATGCAAAAATGTTATCAGAAATTATACTTTTGAATGATTCCAAAAAACTTTCAGAAAAAAATCGTGAAAAAATTTTTGACGAATTACAAAAATTACAAAAATCGTGAAAATTGGATTTTTGTATTGTTGAAAAATCAGCTGAAGATATTGATAAAAAGGGAATTCGAGAAGTGAATCGGCAAGCGATGAGTGAGATTATTTTTCGACTTGTGAAGATATATTTGCAGAAAAATGATTCGTCTCTTGATAATAAAATTCTCGTCCTGATTGATGGTTCTGATAATTTTCGTTTTCCTGAATTGGAAGAAAAATACTTTTGTGAATATTTTTTCGCTCGCAAAAAATCTCGAAAAAATCCAGAGGCAAATCAAGAGCCATTTTTTCCAAAAATTTCTTCCCAAAATCCTTTTTTAAAGCCAAAAATCGAGATTCAGTTTCTCATTGGTGGCGATGCTTCCGAAAAAATTATTTCCGCGGCGTCTATTCTTGCCAAAGTGACAAGAGATTCTATTATGAAGCGATGTTCTGAGGATTTTCCTGAATATAATTTTGCAAAAAATAAATGATATGGAACACGAGAACATCATAGGGTCATTCTTAATTATGGCATAAATTCCTTACATCGCAAGACTTATGAGCCGATAAAAACCTTGATTTCTCGCGATAGTTGATTATAGTGTCAGCATAACTTTTTGTCTATGAAAAATACATCCCTCATTACAAAAATTGGCGTTTTTTCACTTTGTGTAGCAATGCCATTTTCTGCTATTGCGCAAGTAACTTCTAGTCCAACTGAGTTGGTAAAAAAAATGCAGGAGTTGCTCAATCAATATTCTGATCGAATTCAGGCTCTTGAAGGCGAGAATAAAGTGCTTCGTGAAGCAATGGCTCAACATAATATTCAAATTCCTTTGGCTGATTTCCAAAAGAATGTAGCGGCGACTGGTTCTATAAATACTCCATCAACGAGTGTGACTAATTCCGCTAATCCGGGTTCAACTGATTTACAAAAAGGCTTTATCAATCAGATTCGTCTTGATTGGCTAGCAATTCGTGAGGCTTATGGAATGCCAACAAATGCACGCATCGGAATGTATGAATTTGTAAAAAATGAGGCCGAAAATAATGCTTTTGCGGATATTATTTATGGTGATGGAACGCCAGAAGGTGCATATAATGCCAAGCTTTTGTACGAGTTTGATAAAACAACTTTTAAACGTAAATTGATCGGTTTCTTTGAGTATGATACGAATACAAAACGCTATATTACTCGTCGTGGGAATAATCCTTTTCCAACAACTGAGCGTATTCGTGTATATGAAAATGTTGCGACAAGTACTACATCGACAACACCACCATCACCTCAAAATCCAGAAACTCCACAAAATAATACTCCCGCACCAACAACAAATAACAACAATAGTGTGGCTCTTGAGGTTGAGAAGAAAATGCGTGATGCATACCTTGCAAAAAATTTTGCTCAAGTATTCTCTATCTCTGATGAATATTTGAAAAATAATCCAGCAACTTATATGATTTATTTTCATCGATATCGATCATATTTTGCACAAGGAAAATATCAACAAACGATGGATGTAATCAAAAAAATGGAAGCCGAAAAACTCGCAGATGCACGAATTTATTGTGATGCATATGCCGTTGCACAGATTATTAAAGATACGTCACTTTCAACTCGTTACAAAAATTTGGCTGGTTCTGGTTGTAAAACTACTCCATAAAAATAAAAAAACTCCGAATTGGAGTTTTTTTATTCATCTTTTTCGTAATATTCCCAATAATTATCTCGTTTACGAAGCGACATATTTTTTTGTGATTGAGTGGCTGGAATGTGATTCATTCAAGTTTTGGATAATAATTCGTTAATATCCGTAATCTCTGGAAATTTTTCAGATTGTTCCTGAAAAAATGCTAAATATGTATATTTAACACTTCTTTCAAGCATACTCTGGCAAGTTTGTTTTCAAATTGATTCAGATCACTCTGGAGGAATTAGATTTTTTTCGAGCTGTTCGATTTGTATGATACTTTTGGTTGAAATCTGAGAATGTTGTAATGTTTCTAGCACTATATTAGTAAGCTCAAAGCATTTATATGGCTCTGTGTCATAACCACTAAGCGCCATAAATCCAAAATTTTGCGCAATTGTTTTGGGGTTATTTTTTGGTTGGCTTGCAAGAACTGCGAGAATTTTGCTTACTTCTGGCACATCATCGTGCATGGAAGCAATTTTATAAAACTCTTCCGCAACACTATTGTATCCCATGAGTTGTCATCCATAAAAAGCAATATAATACGCAAGCATCCCAGATTTGCACGGATTTTTATATTCTGATTTCTGAAGCAATGCATCAAAATTTTTAATCGGATACTGTGCTATGTATTGAATTTTTTGTAAATCACAAGTTTGTTGAATTCATTTTTTTGCAATTTCTAGCGGAAAAAATAATTTTTCTTTTTGTTCTTCAGTGTACGTTGGATCACTATTTTGTGGTATCGGCATCAGGAGTAATGCCCATTCATATGCGGTCGTAAATTGTGGAGAAATATCAGTTAAACTATCAATAAGCTTGAACGAAAAGTCTGTATAATTGGCTTTTGTAAGATTTTCCCCAATATATTGAATCATCGAAAGCCATAAAAAATTCGCATAAGAATGAGTGTGGCCAATGCTTGTAATTTTTATAATTTCTTTAGAGGGAAGATTATTGATGGTTTGGCGTTTTTGATGATTAATTTCCAGAAATTGTACAAAATTATATTTTTCATAGTAAAAAAATGCACCACCTAAAAATGCGACGACAATCACTAAAACACAGATTTTTTCAAAAATTTTTCACATATAGATGTATTGTAGTGAAAAATTAAAAAAATTCAAATTTCAATTTTTTTTGAGAAAAATATTGCTTTTTTAAAATAAATCACTATACTTTTGATAGTATCAAATTTATAGATTTTTATGAAAATTAAAGACCTTGAACAAAAAAAGCGTGTTGTGAATCGTCTTCGTCGAATTGAAGGACAGATTCGAGGTGTGGTGCAGATGGTGGAGGATGAATCTCCGATTCAGACTATTTCACAGCAACTTTCCGCTATTCGTAGTGCCGTGACTCATACGATGTATGAAGAATTTTTCTGCGCACTTGAAAAAATTATTGATAAACGCGCGGTTGATATTCAAGAGAAAGATATGGAAGAATTGCGTGGTATTTTGAAAGGAATTCGATAAAAAATTTGCTTTTTTCGTTTTTTTGAATACAATGCACGAGATTTAGCTTTAATCTCAATAGGGATGACTTTTTTGTCGCCCATGTTTTGTTTTAAAATGTATTTTCGTGGTTGTTAATATGTTTTAAAATTTTAAATCACTGCTTGTACAAGCAAATTTTGATGAGAATATATTGTATAGTATTTTAATTTTTGGGTTTTTTGTTGTGCAAGAAAAATAAAAAATTTTTGTTTGCATGAGAACTTTTTTTAAAATTGCTTTGACTTTTTTTATTTATTCGCTACTGTATTTGGCGTAATAATTTTTGATATGGCAAAAAATTTGGTTATCGTCGAGTCGCCTGCAAAAGGGAAAACTATCGAAAAATTTTTATGAAAGGATTATCGCGTGGAGGCCTCATTTGGGCATATTCGTGACCTTCCGAAAAAAAATATGGGCGTGGATATTGCGGCTGGATTTTTGCCAGAATATGAAATTTCTCCCGACAAAAAAAAGCGCGTTGCTGAACTCAAAAAGTTGGCCAAATCGGCTGAAAAAGTTTGGATTGCGACGGATGAGGATCGAGAAGGGGAGGCAATTGGGTGGCATTTGTGTCAGGCACTTGGTCTTGATGATCAATCGGTTGATCGAATTGTTTTTCATGAAATTACTAAAGCAGCTATTGAAAAAGCTATTGAATCACCGCGAAAAATTTTTATTGATTTGGTAAATGCGCAGCAGTCTCGTCGAATTCTTGATAGAATCGTGGGTTATGAGGTGTCGCCAGTTTTGTGGAAAAAGGTTCAGCCAGGTCTATCAGCTGGGCGAGTACAGTCGGTCGCTGTAAAACTTCTGGTCGAACGTGAACGAGAAATCCGTGCTTTTGTGCCAGAAGAATCTTGGAAAATTGTTGCAAATCTGGCTCATCAAATCCCTTTTTCTGTTGAGCTTGCGAAAGTAAATGGTAAGAAAATTGCTTTTAAGAATTTTCAGGATATTCAGGATTTTTGTCAAAAACATGGAATCCCTGAAGAAATTGTGACAACAAAAGATAAAAAAGGAAATCTTCATTTTTCTCTTGCTCATTCAGAAAATTTTGTTTTGGAAAAAACAGAAAAAAAGTCATCAAAACGACTTCCGGGCGCGCCTTTTACGACTTCTACACTTCAACAAGAAGCTTCAAGAAAATTGGGTTATGGTGTAAAAATCACAATGGATATTGCTCAACGATTATATCAGAATGGGCATATTACATATATGCGTACCGATTCTGTAAATTTGTCTGATCTTGCTATTAACACGGCACGAACCTTTATTGAAAAAGAATTCGGCACTGAATATTCCATGCCAAATGGTCGCCGTTTCAAAACTAAGCAAGCCTCCGCACAGGAGGCGCACGAGGCGATTCGTCCGACATATATCGAAAAAACACCAGACTCCATTGGGCTTGATGGAATGGAATTACGTTTGTATAAATTGATTTGGGAGCGAACGGTTGCGAGTCAAATGAAAGAGGCTGATGTTGAGACAACGACGTATCATTTTTCTCCAGAAAATTTTGATGAAAATTGGATTGCAAAGGGCGAGGTGATTAAATTTCCTGGTTTCATGAAGTTGTATATCGAAGCGACTGATGACGAAAACGAAGAAAGTGAATCAAAAAAATTACCAGAAATTTCTGATGGCTCAATGCTTCAAAGTGAAAATTTTTCCGGTCAGCAAAAATTTTCTTTGCCGCCGCCGCGCTATACAGAAGCTTCACTCGTGAAAAAACTTGAAAGTGAGGGGATTGGTCGTCCATCGACATATGCGCCAACCATTCAGACTATTCAGGATCGTGGATATGTTGTCCTCGAATCCAAAAAACTCGTGCCGCTCGATATTGCATTTGTAGTTACGGATTATCTTGAAAAAGAATTTTCCCAAATGATGCAGTATTCATTTACGGCTGAGGTTGAAGGGCAATTTGATGAAATTGCACATGGAAAATTGGGTTGGCAAAAGATGCTTGGAGATTTTTATAATCCGTTTCATGAAGCTGTAAATGAAGCAATGGGAACGGAAGGGAAATTTTCGGGCGAGCGAATCTTAGGAACAGAACCAGCGACAGGACGAACTGTTTTGACACGCATGAGTCGATTTGGTCCAGTTATTCAGATTGGTGCGCCATCAGAACTTGCGGAAGATGAAAAACCACGCTACGCAAATCTGCTTCCAGGAATGTCGATTGACGATATTTCTTTGGAAGAATCACTTGGACTTTTTTCGTTTCCAAAAAACCTTGGAAATTATGAAGAAAAAGAAGTAGTGGTGAGTCAGGGGCGATTCGGTCCATATATCAAATTTGATGAAAAATATGTTTCTATTCCGCGTGGTGAAGATGCTCATACAATAGAATTGGATCGGGCAATTGAGTTGATTGAAGAAAAACGTCGCGCTGATGCTCCGGTTGGCGAATACAACGGTGAGCCTTATACAAAAGGGAAATGACGATTTGGTCCATACTTGAAATGGAAAAATTTGTATGTTTCTATTCCAAAAAATTTCGATCCTGAAACTATTTCTGCAGAAGATGCTGAAAAACTTATTGCCGCCAAAATCGAAAAAGAGGCAAATCGATATATTCATCAATGGGAAGATGAAAAAGTTTCTGTTGAAAATGGTCGGTACGGTCCATTCATTAAATTTGGCAAGAAAAATTTCTATCTTCGTCGTGATGGAGAAAAAATTACTGATCTGGAAGTTATTAAAAACCTCACACTTGATGATGTGAAAAATATTATTCTTGAACAGGATAAAAATGCTTTTGGTAACTCAAAAAAATCATCCAAAAAATAAAATTCTCAATTGTGAGGATTTTATTTTTTGTCAAAAATCCCATTTTTATAAATGTATCAAAAATAGAAAAAAGAAAAAGTCAAATACTTTATGGGGTATATATTTGACTTATTCCTGAATTTGCATACAATGAGAGCATTATTTTCTTTTCATTGGATTTATGTCAAAGAAGAAACTTCATAAGCCTACCCCAGAGCAACTTCTTCAAGAAGAAACAAAAAGACTTAAAAAACAAGAAAAACTTGAAAAAAAAGCTCAGAAAAAAGCATTGAAAGCGCAGAAAAAATTAGAGAAAGAACAAGCAAAAATGCTTAAAAAAGAGCAGAAAAAGCAAGAAAAAACTCTCAAAAAAGAGCAAAAACTGAAAGAGAAAGAAGCGAAAAAACAAGCAAAAAATTCTAAAAAATCTCAGAAAAAATTGGTAGATACTATCAAGATTTTGGAGGATACTACAATTATCACGCCAACTCGTACGCGAAAAGCAAATTCCAAAACTTCTACTTTGACAAAGAAAACAGAAGAAGTGGATGTGCCTGCTCCTGCTCCAAAGGTAACGAGAAAGGCGCCCACAAAAACTCCAGCAAAAACTGCTACAGCTCGAAAAACTCCGGTTGCACGGACACCTCGGGCTGCGCGTCCACGAGCTACCAAACCTAAGACTGCTACAGAATAATAAAACTTCTCATCTTTTTGGTGAGAATTTTTATTTGCCAGAAAACAAAAAATTGATATGATTTCAGAAATAATTCTTACTATGAATCATATTACTTTTTCTCGTTTTGGAAATTTGGAGAAGTCAAGGCTTGATTTTCTGCTATACTTGCCTCATATTAGTGAGGACTTTGAATTTGTATCTCAGGTTCGTAAAACAGCGAATATTTCGCTTGATCGTATTTCTGAAAAAAATTTGCAGGATTTTCTTGTTCATGAAGCGGATACAGGTGTTCGATTCGTTGCTCATCAAATAATCCACTATCTTGAAAAAAATACAGATTTTTCTTGTGGGGTATTATTTGTAGAAATTCCGCGAGCATTTTGTGACTTGAATCGCAATATTGAAAATGCTATTCCGATGATTTTGAATCGCGATTATTGGGAAAAAATCTATTTGCAGACAAAAAATGAGATTTCCGAGATCTTATCAATTTCTGATTTTGTGTTTCATTTGCACAGCATGAATAATTTTGATAGCATAGAGCATTCCCAGTTAACGCCTTCCGTTTCCGAAGATTGGTTTACTCATCATCTGAATACTATTTATTCCGGTCGTCCGCGACATTGTACGATATTAACAAAAAATGAAAAATGAGAATATTTAACAAATCAGGCTTTTGATGGCATTCTGCGACAAAAATTTTCTCAAAATAACATTATTCTTGAGGAAAATACAGCGTATCGGCTTTGTGAACATTTGCCTTGTACCGAAATTATTCGCACTATTCCATCGTCATTTTTGGAGATTACAAAGGGCTCCTTGACGATTGATTCCCAGAAAAATGCCGTCAATTGCGCGCACTTGAATTTTGATCCGGAAAAAATTCAATTTTTTGGAAAAATGCTAAGTGATGCTATTTTGGAATTTTTCGAAAAATAAAAAGGCTGGCTTTTCTTGAAAAAAATCATTTTTTTTATATAATTTGGCAAATAAAACATTTTATGAAGAAAGAAATTATCACAGGCGTGAAGCCGACGGGTGCGAGCATGCATTTGGGAAACCTTATGGGTGCAGTTTTGCCATTCAAAGAAATTGCAAAAAATCACAACTCTGCACTTTTTATCGCAGATTTGCATGCGCTTACGAGTGTTAAAGATGGAGAGGTGATGCGAAAACAATCATTGGAACTTGCGATTGAATATTTCTCAATTTTTGGTCTTGATACAGAAACGATTATTTTCCGACAATCTGATATTAAAAATATTACAAAATTGATGTGGATTTTGGCGAATGTAACTCCATATTCATTGATGTTGCGCGCGCATAGCTTTAAGGATGCTGAAGCAAAAAATGCTGATATCAATATGGGGACTTTTAATTATCCAATTTTGATGGCGGCTGATATTTTGGGTTACGGAATTGATGCGGTGCCTGTGGGGAAAGATCAAATCCAGCATTTGGAGATGACTCGAGATATGGCTCGTGCTTTCAATAAAACCTATCAGACAGATATTTTTATCGAACCAGAAGCTATTGTCCCCCAAGAAGTAGCGACGCTTCCGGGGATTGATGGTCGTAAAATGAGTAAAAGCTATGATAATTTCATTGGAATTTTTGATGATGAAAAAACTCTCAAAAAACGCGTAATGTCCATTGTGACAGATTCTCGCGGCGTAGATGAGAAAAAAGATCCTGAAACTTGTAATATATTTGCTTTACTCAAAGTTTTTGCAAAGCCTGAAAAATTGGAAGAAATTCGTGAAAAATATCTTTCAGAAAATATTTGATTTGGTTATGGTCATGCAAAAACAGAACTTCTAGATATTTTGCTAGAATATTTTCAACCATATCGAGAAGCGCGCGAAAAGCTTTTGAAAAATCCTGAATTGGTTGAAGAAAAACTCGAGGCGGGAGCAAAAATTATGAATGCACGATTAAACGATTTGATGGAAAAAATTTATCAATTAACAGGAATTCGTTAATATGTTTTGATGGTTTAAGGAAACGACCGAAGATAAGTATTTTAATGCTCTCATGCAGGCTCATGGGGAATGGACGGTTGATGAGAAGGCCTTAATGATTCAGATTGAACTCAAAACTACCAATGAAGTGTTTGTATTTACTCGGGAAATTTCCCTTTGGGGATATGTATATTTTGAAAAAATTCATGATACAAAACGAGAAATTTCGAAGAAATTTTTTCTGAAAATTTATAATCTTGCTAAAGAATATGTTGCACAGGGGCAGATTGATAAATTGGGAGGATATATTTTGGATGATGACTTGCAGCAGGCAATTAGTGATACAAAAAGAGTGATGAATGCTCAATCTCAAATTGAGGTATTGCATTCTCAGGTGGAGAAAATTCGTCAAAAATATCAATAAAATAAAAGTATGAAAAGTGGGAAAAATCATTTTTTGAAAAAATACATACTTTAAATAAGGGAAAAGCTCTTTTTTTGAGACTTTTCTTTTTTATAAAATTGAAATATTTATATTATGCAAATGGAAAAAATTAAAACTATTATTGTTGATATTGCCCAACCCCAGACTACCACTGAAGAATTGGATCATCGAATGGGGGAGTTGGAATCTTTGGTTTCTACATATGGTGGTGTAACGATTATCAAAAAAATTCAACGAAAAACCGTTCCTGATTATCGCACATTTATTGGTTCAGG
>ERZ773070.1236-NODE-1236-length-16151-cov-15.189240_pt1 | contig 16151 bp, 14 predicted proteins | sample MGYA00580618_ERZ773070 | MGnify/ENA primary metagenome ERZ773070 (study PRJEB29015, sample SAMEA2738023) | human oral metagenome | biome: human oral; feature: human-associated habitat; material: dental | place: China | collected 2019 ... | reverse complement strand
CCCGGGCGCACAGCGCCGGGGCGCACGTCGCGGACTGGCTCGCCCACCCGCTGCGCGACGCCTACTGGCGGTCCGTCGCCTACCCCCGCGAGGGGCTCGCCGGCCTCGATGTACCGGCCCTCCACCTGGCGGGCTGGTACGACCTGTTCCTCGGCGGCACCCTGCGCAGCTACCGGGCCATGGCCTCGGGCCCGGCCGGCGACCGCCAGCGACTCGTCATCGGGCCCTGGACGCACCTGACCTTCGACGGCCGCCCCGCCGGACGCTCCTTCCCCGGAGGAGGGACGCGCGAGCTGGGCCTGGGCGAGCTGACCCTGGACTTCTGGAAGGCATCCCTCGGGGACGCCGCGGCCGCCTCCCGCCTGCCCCGCGATCCCGTGCGCGTCTACATCATGGGCGCCGACCGCTGGATCGACCTGCCCGCCTGGCCCGCGCCGGACGCCGTCGCGACCGCCTGGCGGCTCGCCGACGACGGCGACCTGCTCGCGCCCGGGGACGAGCGGACCGCCGCGGGCAGCACCTCCTGGACCCACGACCCGGCCGACCCGGTGCCCACCGAGGGCGGCCAGATGCTCATGGGCCCGGCCGAGAACGCCGGCCCGCACGACCAGCGCAGGATCGAGGCGCGCGATGACGTCGCCGTATTCACCGGTCCGGTGCTGACCGAACCGGTCACGGTGCTCGGGCCAGTGCGCCTGCGCGCCCGGGTCGCCGCCGACGCCGAGGACGCCCACCTGCACGCCGGCCTGACCGAGGTCCTCCCGGACGGCACGTCGGTCCTGCTCACCGACGGCGCGCTGCGCCTGTCCGCGCGCGGCGGCCCGGACCGCCTCGACCTGCTCGCCCCGGACGAGCCCGTCGAGGTCGAGATCGACATGTGGGCCACCGGAGTGCACGTCCCGGCCGGCCACCGGCTGCGCCTGGACCTGGCGGGCTCGTGCTGGCCGCGCTACGCCGTCGCCGACCCGGCCGGCGGCGCGCCCGTACGCCTCACCGTCCTGCACGACGCCGAGCACCCCAGCGAGCTGGTCCTGCCGCTCATCGACCTGGGCGCCCACCCCGCGGCCCTCTGACAGCCCGGACAGCCCCTCCGCGGGCTCTCCTCGGACTCTCCGGCCCTGTCGAGGACGCTGTCGGACGAGGTCGGCGGTGTCGCCGGCGGCCCGCCCCACTCATCCGATACCCCTATCTCGCACCTCTCACTCATCGGGGACGCATTGACGCGTGCGCGCCGCGGCGATACAGTCGCAAGCGACGCACGACGACGGGGCCCGTTGCTCGTGCGTTCTCCTGTTCCGGCTCCGGGATAAGAGCGCACCGAGGACTCGACCCAGTCTCGATCCAGAAGGAAGCCTCCATGCTCTTTGCAAATGTTTTTGCAAGACTGTTCGCCCTCGCCTCCGAGGCCGCCCGCGAGGAGGCCGAGCGCACGATCGCCGACGAGACGTGCGCGCAGCATCGCCGTCCGAGGTCCCGCACGACCGCCTCCGCCGTGAGCAGCGGCAAGGGCGGCGCGCCGGCGGGCCGGCCTCGTGGCGCCGACGTCCTCAGCATCTCGAGGGGCGCCGTCCCCCGCTCAGCGGCGACCGGGACCGCCGTGGCCGGCTGAGGGGCACGCGGACGCACAGGCGGGCGCAGAGAGAGCACCATCCTGCGCGCGAGAGTGCCCCGCCGGGACCACCCCGGCGGGGCACTCGGCCCTGTGGGCGACAGCTCACGTCGGAGCGCGTCAGCGCGGCCGAAGAAGGGAGGCGATCCGGGTCATGAGCTCCTCCAGGAAGCGGTCGACGTCGACGCCGAGGGCGACGCGGCCGGCCTTGTGAGGGTCGTTGAGACGGGCCGTGTCCCCAATGGTCCGCCCGCGGGTCGGACCCTCGACGTCGACCTGGAGGTTGATGGGGAGGGTGGTCACGAGCGTCGGGTCGACGGCGACCGCGACGGCGAGCGGGTCGTGCAGGCCGCAGCCGCCCAGGCCCGGGGCGGTGGTCTCGTAGGCCCTGATGTAGTAGTCGGTCATGTCGGCCAGGAAGGTGCCGGCCGGTGTCCCCAGGTCTCGCCAGCGGCGCGTGTGCCCATAGGTGAGCAGGGTCTGCAGGGTCACGTCCAGACCGATCATGGTGGCGTCGATGCCGGAGCGGAACACGGCGTCGGCGGCGTCGGGGTCCTGGCTGATATTGGCCTCGGCCCAGGGGCTGACGTTCCCGGACACGGTCAGGGCGCCGCCCATGAGGACGACCCGGAGGCGCCCGGCCAGGGCCGGGTCCCGCTCCAGGGCGGCGGCGAGGTTGGTCAGCGGCCCGGTGGGGACGTAGACGAGCTCCTCGCCGTAGCGGCGCGAGGCCTCGATAATGAAGTCGACGGCGCCGGTGGTCGCAGCGCTGCGCCTGGAGGGGGCGGTCTCGGCCTCACCGAGCCCGTTGCGGCCGTGGATGAAGGCGGAGATCTCCAGGACGGCGAAGTCCTCGGCGGTCGAGGAGTGGGGCAGGCCCGGGTAGACCGGCACGGAATCCGCGCCGAGAGCGTCGAGGACCGCCAGGGAGTTGCGCACCGAGTCCTTCATGAGGACGTTGCCGTAGGTGGCGGTGATGCCGATGAGCTCGACCTCGGGGCTGCCGAGCGCGTAGGCGATCGCGAGGGCGTCGTCGATGCCGGTGTCCAGGTCGAGGATGAGCTTCCTGGTCATGAGCATTTCTCCTTATCTCTTAGTCTTTGTCTTTCTCTCAGCTCACCAGACGAAGATGCCGACGATGCCGGCGGACATGAGGGACACGAGGATCCCGGACAGGAGCATGCGGCCGACGTTCTTGGCGACCAGGTCGTTGCGCTCCTTGTCGACGAGCCCCTTGAAGCAGCCGATGATCATGCCCAGCGTGCCGAAGTTGGCGAAGGACGTGAGGAAGACGGTCAGGACGGCCTGGTAGTGGCGCGCATAGCTCCCCACCTCACCGGTGACCTGCCCCATGGCGACGAACTCGTTGGTGACGAGCTTGAGCCCCATGATCTGCGACATGTCCCAGCCGGTGGACGGGTCGAGGCCGAGGAGCAGGGCGGGCACGAACATGATGACGCCGAGAATCGACTCCAGGGACAGCGGGGCCCAGATCGCGCCGAGGATCTTGTCGATGAGGGCCGCCAGCGCGACGAAGGTGATGACGTTGGCGGTGATAATGAGCACCAGCTTTCCCGCGCCGAGGATGGAGTCGCCGAGGAAGGAGAAGAACGGCTCCTTGGCGGGCCTGCCGGCATCCCTCCTGAAGACCTTGGAAACCAGCGTGCCCAGTCCGCCGGAGCCGGCCCTGTCCTGCTTCTGGGCCGTGACTCCATCGGCCGCGCCTCCCGTCTCGCCGCCGGCCCCGCCGTCGGCCTGCACCCCGGAGGCGGCCGCGGAACCTGCTGCGGCAGGAGCGAGCCCGTCCTCGTCCGGGCTCTCGTAGGTGACGATGACATCCTCCTCGGGCGGAACATCCACCGGGTAGAGCAGGGAGGTGACGATGAGGGCGTTGAGGCAGTTGATGGGCACCGCCGTCAGGACGAACTCGGCGGGGACCATCTGGATGTAGGCGGCGAGAATCGACGCGGTCACACAACTCATCGACATCATGGCGATGACGACGTTCCGCGCCGGGTTCATCTTCTGCACCTGGAGCTTGGAGACCGCCAGCGCCTCGGTGTTCCCCAGGAACATCATCTCGATCGAGTAGAAGGTCTCGAACCTGGGCTGGCGGGTGATGAGGCTCAGGCCCCGCCCGACCCACTTGATGACCCACGGCAGGAGGCCGATGTAGGTCAGGATGTCGAAGACGGGGACGACCAGGAGGATCGGGAGCAGCGCGCTGACGATGAAGTTCACGGGCGCGGGGTCCACGCCCTCGGCGCCGACCCAGTTCGCCAGGGCGAAGTTAATGCCCTTCCACGCCACCGAGACGAGCTCGTTGAAGCCCGCGGCCGCGCCCTGGACGGCGGCGCGGCCCCACGGGAAGCTCGTGAGGACCCAGGCGATGACGAGGTTGAGCGCGGTGAGGATACCGACCGACTGCCAGTGGATCCCCTTGCGGTTGTGGGAAAACAGCCATCCTGCGGCGAGGAAGACGACAACTCCCAGGATATTGACGGCTAAGAGCATGAGGCGACCCTTCGTGTGAGACGGGAGGTGTGCGGTTGGGAAGCAGGTGTGCAACAGGTGCACGAGGCGGACCCGGCCCGCGCCGGCTAGCCCAGGTTGGCGAGGGCGCCGGCGACAAGGGCCCAGAACCGATCGGCCTCCAGGCCGACTCCGACCCGGGTGGTGCAGGCGTCCCCGGAGTCGGGGCCCCCGGCAGCGGCCCGCATGTCGGCCACGGTCATCCCGTAGGTGAGCCCGCCTCGCAGCTCGACGTCGACGGGGCAGCGCCGCGTCTTCACGAGCGAGGGGTCGATGACGTAGGCGACGGCGCAGGGGTCGTGGGTGGGCGGGTCCGGGAAGGCCTCCTGGTCCTGGTAGGTGGAGCGGAAGAAGTCCATGAGGCCGTCCACGGCGTCGGCGAGCCTGGGGCTGGCCGAGCTGATGGCCCTCTGGACCTCGGGGGTGCACAGGGCCTGGTGGGTGACGTCCAGGCCGATCATGGTCAGCGGCCAGCTCTCGTTGAAGACGATGTGCGCGGCCTCGGGGTCGCACAGGATGTTGAACTCTGCGACGGGCGTCGCGTTGCCGACGCCGTAGGCCCCGCCCATGAGGACGATCTCCTTGATGCGCCCCACGATGCGGGGCTCCATGCGGGCGGCCACCGCGATATTGGTCAGGGGACCGGTGGGGACGACGGTGATCGTGCCGGGCTCGTGGCTCATCACGGTCTCGATGAGCCAGGCCACGGCGTGCCGGTCGGGCAGGGGCCGGCTCGGCTCGGGCAGCTCGACGCCGTCGAGGCCGGTCTCGCCGTGGATGTAGGCCGCGTCAATGGCCTCGCGGACGAGCGGCTTCATGCAGCCCGCGTGGACGGGCACCTCGGGGTGACCGGCGAGCTCGCACAGCGCCCGGGCGTTGTAGGTGACCTTCTCCAGACTGTGGTTGCCGCCGATGGTCGTGATGCCCAGGAGGTCGACCTGCGGGCTCCCGAGCGCGAGGAGGATCGCGATCGCGTCGTCATGACCCGGATCGCAGTCGAGGATCATCTTGGTTGCCACATGCGACTCCTTCGTGACTGTGATGGTGGACGTGCTTTCAGGGGCGGGGCCCACGGCGCGGCTTCATCGCCGCGGCGAGGACCGGCAGGGGCTTCGCGCACCGACGAGTCGACGCGCAGGGGCGGCGTCTTGAGCTGCATGAAGCACCGCACACGACTAATATCACATGTGGAAACGTTTCCACAAGAGGGTGGGAAGTTGCTCCTGAGACATGCCCGGGTCCGGCGGGCCGCCCCGCCCGTTGCCGGTCGCGCGGTCCTGTCCGAGGGATGGGCCCCGGGTCCAGCGGGCTCCGGCAGCTCCCGGCAGCTCCCGGGCCCCGCGCCGTCGTCCGCCCTCCAGCGCAGCAGGCCGGCCGTCCGGATCCCGCGCCTCCTCGCCACCGCCGGAACGCGGACTCGCCACCACCGCCGACCCCCGCCCCGCTCACTCAACCCCCTTCGCAGCCGCCGAAATGCCGACGCGCGCAGGTGGGAGCACCGATCGCGACGGCGCGCGGCTCCGCGCAGGGCCCGAACGCGCCCCAACGTCGAGCCCGCGGCCCGGTCCGGCGGACTCGGCATGGAAACGTTTCCTATGATGGATCCGCACCACCGCCCGCAGCCGAGGAGACCGCCGTGGGAGCCCCCACCATCAAGGATGTCGCCGCGCTGGCCGGCGTCTCCCTGGGGACGGCCTCCCGCGTCCTGACCGGCCACCCCTCCACCTCGACGCGCTCGCGCGAGAGGGTCACGGCCGCCGCCGCCCGGCTCGGCTACACCGTCAACGCCCGGGCCCGCTCACTGCGAGCCGCACGCTCCGACGTCGTCGCCCTGCTGGTTCCCGACGTGCGCAGCACCTTCTTCGCCCAGCTCGCCCACACCGTCCAGGCCGCCCTGTTCGCGCGGGGGCTGACCACGATCATCGGCTCGGCCTCCGAGGACGCCGAGCAGCAGGACGGCTACCTGCGGGTCCTGCTGGAGCAGCGCATCGACGGCGTGATCCTCGCCCCGCAGGGCGACGCCGTCCCGGGGCTGCGCACGCTCGTGGAGCGGCGGATCCCGCTCGTCCTCGTCGACCGCACGATCACCGCGCCGGACGTCCCCTCGATCGACTCCGACCCCGCCCCCGGGCTGCACGCAGCCGTCGAGGAGCTGGCCGACCACGGGCACCGCTCGGTCACCTACGTCGCCGGGCTGCTGGGCTCCCCCACGGGGCGAGAGCGCCTGGCCGCGTTCGAGCAGGCCGCCGCCTCGTCGCTCGCGCACGGGTCGGCGCGCGTCATCAGGGCGGAGAGCACCGGGGCGCAGTGGCTGGACGAGCTCGACGAGCACCTGAGGACCGGCACCACCGCGCTCGTCCTCGGCTACTCCCCCCACACCCTCATGGCGATCCGCCACCTTCAGGACACGGGGCGGCGGATCGGCCGGGACGTCTCAGTCATCAGCTACGACGACCTCGAGGTCTTCGATCTCCTGCGCCCGCGGCTGACGGCCATCACCCAGCACCCGGAGCGGCAGGCCGAGCGCGCCGTCGACATGCTCTGCGAGGCGATCGACGGTGGCCGCCCCGCCTCCGAGCGGGTGGCCGCCTCACTCATCCGCCGCGACTCCGTGGCCACCTTGGCGCTCCAGCCCTAGACGACCGGCTCCGGGGTGGAAGAAGTGATCGTCTCACGCGCTTTCACGACGGCCGACGGTCTTGGGCGCGGCGGGGATCGGTGTGATTCCGAGGTTCTGTTGCGCGGTCCGGGCGGCCCGCTCAGGCGCGGACGCGGATCTTGCACATGGGAGAGAAGGGACTCGATGAGGACGATGCCGTTTTTCGTTGATATTCCGCGGATACTTGACGACCGTCACGATCAGTCGTCGGGCTCCCATGTGCGCCGAGGGGGGTCTGCGCACATGGGAGCGGCTCCTCCTCGGCGGACGGCATAGCAATTCCGCGTGATTCCGCGGTTCTGTTTGCCACGGACCGCAAACGAATGTGCAACACCCGGCGGGCCGGGCGTGCGGGCGCCCGCCGCCCTGGACGATCTCCGAGCCGTTGGCGATGACCAGCTGCACGGCCGGCCTCCTCCTGCTGCCCCGGGGTCAACCGCGATGAGCGGCTCCGATACAGGACGGGCTGTCGAAGGGAAAGTGATCATCCCACGCACTTTTAACCCTCCGAGCCGCCCGGGCTACACGACGGAACCGCGTAATCACGCCGATCCCCGTCGCTCCCGAGACCACCGGACACCTTAAAAGTGCGTGGGATGATCACTTTCCGGGGCGCAGCATCGCCCGTCGGGCCTCGGGTCGGCGCCGCGGGCCGTCCCGGCGCCGCCACAGCGCTTACTACGCTCCTTTGTCCCTTACTGTAAGAGGAAAAGGAGCGTAGTAAGGGACAAAGGAGCGTAGTAAGCGTCCGCACGACGTCACCGGAGAACGACGGAAGACGGCCCCGGCGCTGCCCCCGGCGCGGGCATCGGCTAACCTCCATCACAATCCATCTCCTGATCCACCCCATCGAAGCAAAGGAGCGCACCAATGGGACGCGTCATCGTCGTCGGCTCCATCAACCAGGACATCACGGTCACGGTCGACCGCTTCCCCCAGCCGGGAGAGACCCTCTCGGGCACCTCCACCACCTACCGCCTGGGCGGCAAGGGGGCCAACCAGGCCGCGGCGGCCGCCCACGCAGGGGCCACCACATTGTTCGTCGGCCGCGTCGGCGGCGACGCGTCGGGCATCGCCCTGCGCGAGGAGCTGCGCGAGCACGGCGTGGACGTCTCCGCCCTGCGCACGGACGAGGAGACCACCAGCGGAATCGCCTTCATCACCGTCAACGCCGTCGGGGAGAACACGATCATCCTCGACGCCGGGGCCAACGGCCGCGTCGCCGGGGAGCAGGCGGCCGCGGAGGTCGAGCTCGCGCCCGACGACGTCGTCGTCCTGCAGGGCGAGATCCCCCCGGCCGTCAACGAGGCCGTCATCGCCTGGACGCATGCGGCCGGGGCGAGGGTGGTCCTCAACCTGGCCCCCGTCTACCCGATCCCGGCGGAGACGCTGGCGAGCGTGGACGTCCTGGTCGTCAATGAGGGCGAGTGCGGGCTCGTCCTGGGGGCTCCGGCGCCCGAGACGGCCGAGGAGGCCGTCTCCGCGGCGGTGGCGCTGCACGAGCGGGGCATCCCCCGCGTGCTCGTGACGCTCGGCGGGAACGGCGCCGCGCGGGCCTCGGACGAGGGCGCGGTGCACGTCCCGGCGATCGACCTGGGACCGGTCGTCGACACGACGGGAGCCGGAGACGCCGCGGTCGGCGTGCTCGCGGCGGCGCTCGCCGCGGGCCACGACTTCCCGGATGCGGTGAATGAGGGCATGCGCGCGGGCTCGACGGCGGTCCTGTCCGCCGGCGCCGCCGCCTCCTACGCGGGCATCGCGCCCGTCGAGCCGCGCTTGTGAGCACGCTGCACCGCGCAGCGTTCGGAGAGAACCGGGCCGGAGCCGTCAGGAGACGGTGACGCTGCCGGAGGTCGTGCCGGTGGCCGCCCCGCCGTCGGCGCTCGTCACGGTGATGGTCGACGACGAGCCGGCGGTGATGGCGCCCTCGGAACTGGTGGCATCCATGGTCAGAGCGAGAGTCCCGCCATTGGAACCGGACGCGCCCCAGCGGTCCTCGTCGGCGGTGGCCAGGCCTCCGGGGGCGGTCAGCTCGCAGCGGGTCAGGGTCACCTGCGAGGACGTGTTGGTGACGTAGACGGCGGGAGCCTGCCGCGTGCAGGTCAGACTCACGTCCGTCAGGGCAAGGGTGGAGACCTCGGCGGCGGCGTCGGAGTCGGCGGCGTCGCCCGACATCGACTGGTAGAGCATGACGCCGCCCCTGTCGGAGGCGCTCGTCAGGGTCGAATCGGTCACGGTGGCGTGGTTCTTGCCCTCGACGACGATCGCCTGCGCGGCGCCCGCCGCGCCGGTCAGGCCGGAGACGGTGATCCGGCCGGTGGAGTACAGGCAGGGGGAGCCGTCGCCCTCGGTGGTGAAGGTGTTGGTCCCGTCGACGGTGACGGTGCCCGAGCCGCGATCGGTGGCGACGGCGGCGCAATGGGCGCCTCGGGTCTCAATAGTCAGGTCGGAGCCGTTGATGACGCCCGCATAGGTGGCGTGCAGGCCGCGGGAGGACTCGCCGGTGGTGGTGATCGTGCAACCGGTGACGGTCGCGGCGGCGCCACCGGTGGCCAGGACGGCATTGGCCCCCGAAGCGCCAGTGGTCACAGCGGTCTCGTCCACGGCGGCGGTCGATCCCTCACCCACGACGACGACGGCGGAGTTGAGGCCGTAGAAGCTGTAGGAGTCATCGACGCCGTGCTCCCCGTCGGTGGAGGCGTCGCCGGACTTGGAGATCCTGGCGTTGGTGATCGACAGACTGCCCCCGCCCACGACGAGGAAGACGGTCTGATCGGCGGCAGTGGACTCGAAAGTGCCCCCGTCGATGGTGGCGGTGACGCCGTCGACGAGGAAGGCGCCTGAGAGGGTGACCTCCTTGTCCCCGATCGTGCCGGTCCACGACCCGGGTGACAGGGGCGTGTTGGAGGCGCTCGCCTCGTGGTACTGCGGACCGGCGGCGCTCGCGTCGGCGCTGAGCGGCGGGGGGGGAGCCGGTCGAGGAGTCCCGCCCGGAGGAGGCGGTCGTCCCCGAGGCGCCGGAGGAGCCGCAGGAGACGAGTGCGCCGGCGGTCGCCAGACCGAGGCCCGCTACTAGGAGGCTGCGGCGCCGCAGAGCGAAGGGGGCCCCGCAGTCGGGCGGGGCGGACACGGGCCCGCACCCCGGCAGGGCGTCGGAGCGGGTCGGGACGGGCGGAATCGGCCGGGTCGGCGGGGACGGTTTCAACGAGGTCATGGCGTTTCTTCTCGGTTCGGTGGAGGGAGGCACGCGGGCGGCGCCGGACGGCCGCCGCCCGGGGCTCCCGGGCTCCGTGGACGGGGCCTACACTCGGCGAGCCGCCTAGCAGCGGGGCATCCGTCAGCCATAAGGGCGCTGTGAGTCCGGTGGGAACGGCGCGCTCGCCCGGTGCTCTCACAGACTCCGACGTCGATAGGCGGCGACGGACGCGACGGCGGAGACGGCGAGCAGCACCACCGCGATCCCCAGCCCGGCCGGTCCGGTCCACGACGAGGCCGCCCAACGGATGACGGCGGCGGCGAAACCGGGCAACCGCTCGACCAGGAAGCCGCCGCCGACCATGAGAACCATGGTCGCGCCGTAGGCGTACGTTCCCGTGCGCGCATAGCCCAGGGCGAAGAAGAGGAGAAGCTGGACCGCGACGGCGGCGCCGACCGCCGCCACGGCCATGCCCGTGACCGCCGGCACGGACACGGGGACGCGGACCTCCCCGGGCCCGTGCACGGCGGCCTCCACCCGTGCGACGACGAGGCTCGCGAGGGCCATGACGGCAGTGACCAGGGCGACGAGCAGATAGCGGCTGACGACGAACTGAGAGCGCGTCACCGGCAGGATCGAGTACATGGCGTCCAGGTGCATGCGCTCGTCCTGGGCGAAGAGGATGCTGGGCAGGAACGCCACCGTCAAGACGCATACGGTGATGGCCGGCGTCGCCCCGCCCATGGCGAGATTCGCCGTGGAGATGATGACGGCGACGACCGCGAAAGTGCGCAGCGCAGCGGCATGGGCGGACAGCTCCGTGCGCAGCAGGCTCCAGATGGTGCGCATGTCGATGCTCCTCATTCTCTTCAGTGCTGCCGGTGGTTCTCGGCGAGTGCCGCGGGCGCGGCGGTGGGATGAGTGCAACCGCGGTCGGGCTCCGGGCCGCGGGTCATCGCCGCGACGGCCTCATCGACGGACGAGGTCTCGATGAGGACATCGGGGCCGAAGACTGCGGTGTCGGAGATCCGGATGAGCCCCGAGAAGACGCCCTCCCCATTGCGCCGGGCTCCGACGAGGACGGACTCGGCCTCGGGCGTCAGAGCGGAGACGGGGCCGCGGGCCGCGGCCCACTGCTCGAAGAGGTCAGGCAGGGGTCCGGCGAAGCGAGTGCGACCGGCGTCAATCACGTGAAGGTGATCGGCGATCCGTTCCAGGTCGGAGGTGATGTGAGTCGAGAAGAGGATCGTCCGCCCCTGCTCGACGAGGAAGTCGCGGAAGATGTCGAGGACCTCCAGGCGCGCGACGGGATCCAGCCCCGAGGTCGGCTCATCGAGGATGAGGAGCTCGGGGCGGTGGGCGAGGGCGAGGGCGAGCTGAAGCTTGACGCCCTGCCCTCGCGACAGGTCCTTGACCTTGACCCGGGCCGGCACGTCCAGCCGGTCCACAAGCTCGTCGAGGAGGCTCCGGTCCCAGTCGGGGTAGAAGCGCTCCAGGCTGCGAGCGGCGGAGACGGCCGTCCAGTCTCCGGGCAGGGCCACGGTATCCAGAACGACGCCGATGCGCTCGTGGCGGGCCCCGGGGGCGCCGTCGAGCACGCTGATCGAACCGGCGTCGACGCCGATCATGCCGAGGATCACCTTGATGACGGTGGTCTTGCCCGCCCCGTTGGGGCCGACGAAACCGGTGACCATGCCGGCGGGCACGATCATGTCGAAGGGCCCCAGGGTGAAGGCGCCCTGGCGTCGTACGACGTCGTCGAGCCGGATGGCGGGCGGGGGCGCCGGACGACTCATTCCTTCGTGGCGGTCCATCGCTGTGCGGTCCTTTCCTGAAGGTCGGGCAGATCTATTCCGGCCAGCCGCGCGGTGGCGACGGCGTCGTCGAGCTGGGTCTCCAGCCGGGCGAGGAGCCGCATGCGGGTCTCGGCCTCGTCCTGCGGGAGGACGAAGCTGCCGCGACCCGCCTGGTTGGCGATGAGGCCGGCCGCGGCGAGCTCGTTGTAGGCGCGGGTGGTGGTGATGAGGGAGACCTCGAGATCCCGTGCGAGTCGCCGCAGCGAGGGCAGTGGAGCCCCCGCGGGCAGCTCGCCGGACCAGACGGCCTGACGGATCTGGGCGACGATCTGCTCATACATGGGCGTCCCGGACGTCCGGGACAGGATGATGTGCACCTAACTATTTATATAGTACATGTACAGTAGATGCAAGAGGTGAGTCCCGCCGTTCGAACCGCGACCTCGTCGCCCCGCACCGTGACCGACGCTCTCGGCGTCCGTGTCACCGGGCGCGTCGATCGCAGCGCGGGGAGAGTCAGTTCCGCTGTCGGACTCGCCCGTACAAGCGCTTCAGCGGACTCGGCGCCCACCAGTTCCACCGGCCGAGGACCGTCATGGTCGCGGGCACGAGCAGCAGTCGCACGAGCGTGGCGTCGGCCGCGACCATGATCGCCAGGCCCACGCCGATCTCCTTGATGGATATCATCTCGCCCGTCACGAAACCCAGGAAAACCGCGATGATGATCGCCGCCGCCGAGGTGATGATGCGCCCCGAGCGCTGCAGGCCTCGGGCGACCGCGTCGTCATTGTCGTGGCCCGCCTCCCAGTACTCGGTCATGCGAGCCAGCAGGAACACTTCGTAGTCCATGGCCAGCCCGAAGCCGAAGGCCGCGAGGCAGGCCACGATGAAGGTCTGCAGGCCGGGTGTCTGCGGCAGACCGAGATGCCCGTTCTCGAACAGCCAGGACGTCAGGCCAAGGGAGGCGATGAGCGACAAGGCGTTGATGATCAGGGCCTTGAGCGGCACCACCAGCGAGCCAGTCATGCAGAACAGCAGCACGAAGACGGCCACGACGACGATGAGCGCGGCCCAGGGCGCCCGCTCGGCAGCGTGATGACGGCCGGTACGAGCGTGATCGTGCACGCCACGGCGATCAACGCCACGCTCGTCGCCCCGGCCACGATCGTCTCGAACATTGGAGAGCGCATGACGAGCAGACCGGCGATGGAGCAGGCGATGGTCAGCGCCGAGAAGGAGACTGTGCGCCCCGCCGTCGCCACCGTGCGTACGACGGCGTCACGCACGAGCCCCCTCATGTCCGTGCTGGCGGGCAGGGCGTCGCCTCGGGCACGGGCATCGGCGCCGTCCCCGCGCCGGGCTCGTACTCGCGCAGAGTGTCGAGGTAGGGGCCCTCGGCCGCCTCGGGCCACGCGCTGGCCGGCGGCGTCGACCTCCTCGTCCTTGAGCGCCGCCTCAAGCATGACGACCGCGACGTACCCGTCGCCGGCGGTCGACTCCAACGCCCGGGCCTGCTGGGAGGTGGGGTCGGGCACCACGAAGGGGTCCGTCACCGAGGCGACGCCCTCCAGGTCGGACAGTGTCCGGCGCGGTGGCCTCGCCGCTGGCCAGACGATCGAACAGGCCTTCGACGCCTCAGCCCCGGAGAACCAGCGAGGCTACGACGGCGGCGAGCAGCGCCCACATGACGACGACGCTCACGGGGCGGCGGGAGACGGTACGGCCCATGCGGATGAACATGTGCTCTGTCCCTGGTGGCAGACGACGGGCGGGAGGATAGGAGAGGCGGGCCTGCTCGGGTGCTCACGCAAGACTTCATACGGAAGAAATAAATTGCTTTCAATTGCAAGGGAAGTTGAGGATCGTCGCACCCGCGAGTCAACCGTCGACCGCGGCCGTCTCCCGACGGGTAGCGTGGCCGTGCCCGCCCGCATGGGAGCCGGGTCGCCCCAGCGACCATTGCGTGAACGGAGCCGATCTGACGCCGCAGCACCGGCAGACGGGTCAGGCCCAGCGGATGGTGAATGAGGGTAGCCTCAGCCGCGGCCTCCTCCGTCTTCGATCACCTGCATCACCCGCGTCGTCGACGCCCGGACCCGCGACGGCGGCGAGACCTGCTCCGCCCAGGGCTCGGCGTCCGAGGAGGACATGACCCGCATGCGCGCCGAGCGCGAGGCCCGCGCGGGGCGGCTCTGCGGCCGGCGTCTCCTCAGCCGAGGCCGGTGATGCGCCCGTCGGGATCCTCGACCCGCGTCATGAGCAGCAGGCCGACTCCCAGGACCGCCACGATCCCCAGGATGCCCCAGTAGGAGGCCTCCTGACCGATCACGCGAACGCCGATCCGGATGAACGCCCCGTACATCATCGGGGCCATGAAGGACACGGCGCGGCCCGTCGTCGCGTACAGGCCGAAGATCTCGCCCTCGCGCCCTGCGGGGATGACACGCGCCAGGAAGGACCTCGCCGCGGACTGGGCCGGACCGACGCACCCGGCCAGAAGCAGACCGAGCACCCAGAACACCCCGGCCCCGCCGCCGTGCAGCATGAAGATGCCGATGCCCACGATCACGAGAAGCGTGAGCGAACCGAGGATCACCTTGCGGGGTCCGATGAGGTCGTCGACCCAGCCCGAGGCGATGGTCGCGACGCCGGCGATGACGTTGGCGGCGACGGCGAAGATCAGGACCTCCACCTCGGTGAACCCGAAGGTGTTCTGGGCGATCACGCCCCCGTAGGTGAACACGCCCGCGAGCCCGTCGCGGAAGACGGCGGCGGCCAGCAGGAACCACAGCACCTGGGGGCAGGCCCGGCGCAATGCCACGAGAGTGCCCCACAGTCGTGTGTAGGAGTCCAGAACCGACAGCGCCTCCCGGCGGGTCGCCCCGAGGAGCCGGCGCAGCGGTCGTCTGTGCGGACTGCGCAGGAGGTCGAGGCGGCGGACCGCCGAGCCCTCGCGCGGAAGCGGCTCGGTGGGCTCGGATTCGAGCCCGGCCATCTCCCGCTCCTCACCGCGCCGGGCCTCGTCGAGGACCGCCTGGCGCAGAAGCCTGCCCCGTCGTCCCGACTGGCTGACGAGCACGGGGATCGCGCTCAGGCCGAACCAGCCGGCGGCGACGATCATGGACACGCGGATATTGAGCCCGTCGGTCTTGGTAACCCCGAACCAGCCGACATCGGGACTGATGAAGCCGACGAGGAGGATGAGCAGCAGAACGATGCCGCCGATGTACCCCATGCCCCAGCCGAGTCCCGAGACGGCGCCGACCCGGTCCTTGGTGGTGATCCGGGACAGGATGCCGTTGTAGTTGACGCTCGCCAGCTCGAAGAAGACGTTGCCCGCCCCGAGCAGCGTGATGCCGAGCCAGAGGTAGCCCGGATGCGGCAGGACGAAGAAGAGAGCCGCACTGATGACCACCACCGCGGCCGTGTAGGCGCCGAGCCAGAAGATGGTCCGTCCGGCCCGGTCGGCCCTCTGCCCGGTGACCGGAGCCAGCAGGGCGATGCAGGCTCCGGCGATGGCCAGGCCGACCGACAGGGAGGACTCGGTGGTCGCCTTCTCGCCGAAGGCGGAGCTGGTGAGGTAGACGGTGAAGACGAACGTCGTGACGACCGCGTTGAACGCCGCGCTCCCCCAATCCCACAGCCCCCAGGCGAGAACGGGCCACGTCAGCAGCGGGGACCGGACGGCCGAGGCAGGGTCGTTCTCAGGCGAGGGACTGCGGGCGGTTCGGGGGCCGCCCGGCGACGGGGAGGTCTGGGCCATAACGGCGAGCCTACGGCGCCGCGGACGATCATGCGGGGTCCTTGGGACCATGACGGGTCCGGGCGGACGGGCCCCCCGCGGCGAGCACCTCGGCGAGGGCGGCGTCGAGGGGTGTGGTGATCTTCAGGGCCAGGGGATCGCCCGCGACGACGGCGACGGCGCCGCCCGCGGCCTCGACGAGTCCGGCGTCATCGGAGGCGGCGCGGGCCTCGTCGAAGGCGCGGTCCGCGCCGAGGCGGTGCGCGGCGAGGAGCGTCGCAGCGGCGAAGCCCTGCGGGGTCTGCACCGCTCGCAACCGGGCGCGGTCGGGGGTCGCGACGACGATCTCGACCGGTATGACGCCGTCCGGCAAGCCCTCCTCCGGCCGCCGCCCGTCGCGGACCGCGACCTTCCGGACCTCCCCGACCTCCTTGACCGTGTCGATCACGGGCAGGGCGGGGACGACGGCGTCGCGGCCCGCCCGCACCGCGGCGACGACGCGCCGCGCGACGTCGGGCGGGGTCAGGGCGCGGGCGGCGTCGTGGACGAGTACGACGGCGGCGTCGGGACAGGCGTCCAGGGCGGCGGCCAGGCCGAGTGCGACGCTGGCCTGGCGG
>ERZ773070.1235-NODE-1235-length-16152-cov-29.704479_pt1 | contig 16152 bp, 16 predicted proteins | sample MGYA00580618_ERZ773070 | MGnify/ENA primary metagenome ERZ773070 (study PRJEB29015, sample SAMEA2738023) | human oral metagenome | biome: human oral; feature: human-associated habitat; material: dental | place: China | collected 2019 ... | reverse complement strand
TGGTGGGCGTCAACGTGCCCATCCCCACCCCGGTGGCCTACTACTCGTTCGGCGGGTGGAAGGAATCGCTGCTGGGCGACACCCACATCCACGGCCCCGAGGGCGTGCACTTCTACACCCGCGCCAAGGCCATCACCACCCGGTGGCCCTCGGAGTCCGGTGCCTACGCCGCGACGATGAGCTTCCAGCGCGAGGAGTGAGCAAATAGCGATGGGGCCTCGACAGCTGTCGAGGCCCCATTTTGCTAGCCGGGCGGTCGAAGATCAGATGATCTGGGCCGAGGTGGCGCCTCCGTCGGCTAAGCGAGAGCGGCTGCTTGACGCCAACGTTGTTCTCGTCGTCTGCGCAGTCATGTCGCTAGACTGTGAGGGTTGTTCAGGGACACTCCCAATACGAGCCTGACAAGGCATGATGCTGAATGACTGACGGCCCCTGAATAAGCCTTCGTGTGTATCCGGTTGTGTGTCCTGACCTGTTGACAACTCCGACCTCAACTGTGAGGAACGGTAACGAGTGCGGTGCTGTCCTGCGAAGCCGAGGCTCAGGTCCAATTCCACCAATTCCAGGGGAAGGACGTATCGGTGGGGGCGTTGGTCGTGACGATGGTCGTGAACATTGTGCATCTTTCTTTCTCGGGTCTTGAGGTTGCTTTCCGGCTGACCTCTTGGAATCGATTCAAGATGCTGACGTAGCGTCAAGGTCAAGCCCTGGGTGTGACGTTACGTCATTTGGGCTTGAAGGGGGCTATGCGGACCCGCCCTCCGCTGACCTCAACCGCTCCCGGGCGGCAGTTATCACGGCGAGCTGGGCCTCGTTGTAGGTGAACTCCTCCATGGCGGAGCTGAGGTCGACTGTCTTCTTGCTCATCGGTGGAAACTCCGCGAGGATCGGGCCAAGGACCCTGACGTAGTCGTCGACCAGCACCGCGATCTCTTCTGGGGAGGCATCCGGCTCAAGGGATTCCAGTCTCGTATCCAGCACCCGTAGCTCTCGGAACTCCGGGTCGTCATGTTTCTCGATGAAAGCTCGGGTGAGCGTCTCGTACTTGAGTCGATCATGGTCGTCGGCGAACGCCGCGAGTAGTTCGATTTCAAGTTTCAACCGGCCCTCGACGTCGAGTTCGGACTGCGCGTCTGCCCAGGCGCGCTCCAGATCGGCGAACTCGATGGCTACGTCGAGTGGGGCCTGGGCGTTCTGGATCTCCTCGATCTTGTTCCGCTTTTCCTGGAGTTCGTCGATCTGCTGGGTGAGGAGCTGCCGTTGTGTATCCAGGGCCGCTGAAGCTTCAGGACTCGCTGGGTCATCCATGATCTTACGCACGTTCCGAAGGTCGAACCCGAGCGCCGTCAACCGTTTGATCCGGATCAGGTCGATGATGTCCATGACGTTGAACAGGCGGTAGTTCCCGGAGGTCCGCTCCGCTTCCGGCAGGAGGCCGATGCTCTCGTAGTAGCGCAGGGTACGCGTGGTGAGCCCAACCATGCGAGCTGCCTCCGTGATCGAGAAGTCCACTTGCGAGTTCCCTTTCCTGTCGTGCCGGCTAGCCGGGAGTTTACCGTCGGAAGGTGGCCTCACTAGGTTGACCTTGACGTAACGTCACGGTGGATGCTGTCGGCATGTCCACCAACAACGACCTGAGCAACGAGATGTCGCCCGGTGTGCCGCCGAACCAGTCGGGCGAGCAGGCAGCCTCGACGGGGCTCACGTGGAGCACGCAGGCGATCAGCGACCTGGTGGGCATCACGGTTCGTACCTTGAGGTACTACCACCAAATTGGCCTGCTCCCAGAGCCCAAACGGACGACAAAGGGGCTCCTGTACGACGAGACCCATCTGCTCACCCTGCTGCGCATCAAGCGTTTCGCGATGATGTCGCTCACCCTCGACGAGATCGCCGACATCATCCACACGCCGGCTAGCCCTCGTGCCCGTCGCATCCTCGTGGAACTGGACCAGGCCTTGGCGGATCGGGTGGCGGAAATCGAGAGTCAGCGTCGTGTGATCGAAGAATGTCTGCGGGACAACGCCCCGGTGGATGTTCTGCCCAGGTTCGCGCGGCATCTCGCCGCGCTGCGGCGGTTGGGGAGCTACGACACCTCAGTTGCTGACAAGGCGCTGGAGGAGTTGGCAGCTGGATGCGGCAGTGAAGAGGTCGCGAGGGTGGTCGACGAGGTGATCCAGGACCCGGTGATCTCCCGCCTGTCCGTGCTTGAAGAGAGGCTGCGTCGACTCAACGAGGACTCGGGGGAGCCGGAACTGGCCGACTTGGCGAGGGACTACGGGCGACTGCTCGTGGAGATTTACAGCGCCAACGCTGCAGAGGGTCTTAAGTCATTCTCTGGGCACGACTTGATGGAGGCCATCGGCCTAGTCGACTCTGCTGCGAACGAGCAAGAGCGAGAAGTTCTGACGCGTGCCCTCACGGTCCTTGCAGCGCATGAGGGTTATTCAGGCAGGCCTGATTGCGGCCTAAAATAGCCTCGCGATAAGAGCGTGGTGTTGTTCGTATTCCTTCGGCAAGGCGCAGTAGAAGTGAGCCGCTGGATGTGAAATCTTGACCTTGTCGGGGATAAGTTGGCTAGGTCTTTTGATAACCCTACAATTCTGTAATCCATACGAGCGGATCATCGAAGACTGCCAGGTGCAACTCAAAGATTATGCGACCGTTTCAGTGTTTCGCTGGGCAGGGGCGGTGTGAAGGGGTTTCTGAAAGCCCCGCTGCTCCTGCGTTGCCGTGGCCGAGCTGCTCGCCTGAGCTTGACTCAGGCATGCACCACCCTCCCGGAGTAAATGTCCAGCTCATCGCCGATCCGCAACGTTCAACAACTTTCCCGACCCGTGGTGAAGTGCGTAGTGACTGCCTCGATTGCGAAGCTACCCGGTGACGGCGTGCCTGATGTGCCGGGCCTCAAGTAGACTGCTGCCGTATATCTCTTAGAGCCGATATTGTCTAGGCTCGGTGGTCTCCAGAGGACATGTGACTGGACTTTGACGCAACGTCAAGATGTTTACTGGTATTCATGAAGAGACCGACGAATGGCATATCAGGTCGGCGCATGCAAGAGGGCTGATCGCTCTCGACGGCGTTGAGATGGTCTGGTCAGTCCATGGGGAACGCTTGGCGGGACTTGGTTTGACGTTTGCATCGGGGTTCACAAGTTGGAAAGGAGGTGACACATGCTACGCGTTCTGGACAAGGTTGAAGAGAAGTACTTCGCATCTGATGCAACGGTGGCGCCCGGTGGGTGGTGCTGCTGGTGTTGGTGCTGCAACTCGGCTTCCGTTTGGGGCTGATGACTTCAGTTTCTTTCGGTAACCAAAGGCATTCCGGGTCGAGAACTCTCGCTCGGCCCGGGATGTCTTCCCTGGAGAAATTTTCTTGGGTACAACGACGAAGATGAAAGCAATGGAAGGCGACATGACTCAAACTGTCGAAACAATGGAGCGGGTCCAGGTCAGGACAGGTCTCTATCTTCTGCCGCACGGGGATGACGAAATCTTTGTGCGGGATGGGAGTCGGGCAACTTTTTCTAAAGTTATCCGAGATGAGGATCGGCGGAGGCTCCTCACGTCAATAATTCAGAGCGCCACCCAGCCCGTGGATGTGGCGGAACTCGCAACCAAACTGGAAGTTGACGAGGCCGATGTTCGAACCCTCACTGATCGACTGGAGGAGGAGGGTGTCTTGGAACGCAAACGACACTTGAGCTCGCTCCAGGTTCTGGTTATCGGCGATGGCCAGATAGGCGATTCGCTGCGGAATATTGTCGACGACATGCCAGAGATTCAAGTGGCTGACTCCGTCAATGAAGTCGATGACATGGCTCTTGAAGCTGCTATGACTGGCATGGGTCTGGTCATCGTGGCCACAGACAGCCTGCGCCCGCATCTCAATCATGAGGTCAACGCCGCAGCTCACTACCTCCGCGTCCCGGTGCTCTACTGCTATGCCGACGGACCTGATGTGCAGGTCGGACCTTTGGTCTACCCCGGGGAGACTGCGTGTTACAGCTGTTTCGAGGTTCAGGACGAGGGGGCTCGCCACCTGCGTGACGAGTTCCTGATCTTTAAGGATGATCTGGGTCACGGGCGGCACACAGCGAGGGTTTCCGGACCAACCGCGGCCATGGCGGCGGCATGGGCGAGCCTGGTGGTGCGAGATGTGCAGACCCGTGATATGTCTCGGTTGGCTGAACGCGTGGTGCGGGTGGAAACCGAGCGATTTGAGGTTGCATCGCACCGCGTGCTCCAGATGCCGCGTTGCCCCGAGTGCTCCCGTGTACGCCCCGAGCTTCAACACACTTTCTTGTAGGGGGTCCAGGATGACTGTCACGACTGAAAACGCGACTCAGAGCCCCGTCGTCGAAGCCAGTTTTGAGCATGGGCTGGAGCAGACGGTGCTGCCGGGGCGCGGACTGACCCTCTGTGCCCCGTCGCGACGCGACCTGTATCAGAACCGGCTTGCCGATGCCTCGGGCGATGTTGCCGAGATGTTCCAGATCAATGCTCGCTGGCGCCGAGGCGCCTTCGAGGAGCTGCCCAATGTCGAGGAGCAGAAGGCTCTGCGCCGATGGTTTCTGAACGCGGGGAGAGTGTTCGACTTCGTGGACTCCGGCCCTTCACCGATGCTTCCCTTGGCTCAGGTTCAAGCGCCGCTCGGACCCGCCCTGGCCGCCATGGCTCGAGCGGGTGCTGAAAGCGGCCTGCTCTTCGCCGCGGACATCCTCGTGATTGCCGATGGCTGGTCTTACCTCCTGCCCGCCGGACAGGAGCATCTCGTTCAGCTGCGGACTTTCACACAGCAGCAGCGCAGGGACCTTGTGGCGGCAGTCTCACACGATGTACGCCAAGCCTTTGACGAGGCGTCGTGCCACTTGGCAGTGGTGGTCTCTCCACAACGAGTGCAGGTCACCCATGGACCTCGTGGTTACCGCAATGCGTTGATGGAGGTTGGGATGCTCATCGGCAACATCGGCTCCCTCATGGCCGGCCGTGGGCTCCGGCCCACCGTGGCTGTGGACTTTATCGACACCGCTGTCGACCAGACTCTGGACCAGGACGGAGTCGAGAGGTTCGTAGCCGCTCTGGTCTCCCTGAATCCGGACAACCCGAAGGAGGACGAATCCCATGACTATCACTGAAACGCCGGCGGCCGGCGAGTTCACGATGACGAGCGGTTGTGATAGCAACTCCTGTGATGACATTCCCCCGTTGCAGTTGCAGCTACGTGAAATCCTGCACGATGCCCGCGAGCGGGGAGAATGCACCGGCAACTATGCCGATGCTGTGGAGCGGATGATGGTCGAAGGACTGCCCCTGATGACAGATGACACGGTCCGCGTCGGTCACCTGGTGCATCGATGCCTGCGCGCCGAGGCCAACGTCGATGGCGCCGATCTGTCAAAGACGTTGCGGGCACCTGATCTCAAGGTTGGCCGTGACGGAGGTGAGCGGGTGAGCCTGCCCACTGACATTCCTCCGGAAGCCAGAGAGTTCCACGAGCTGACGCGGCTACGCCGCTCAACTCCCGTGTTCTCCTTCGAGCCCCTCTCCTTGGGGCAACTTGCCGCAGCGTTGGAGATGACATTCGCAAGTAAGGGTCTTGACCGCGCCTATCAGCGTCGCGACGTTCCCCGCCGAGTCTTCCCATCAGCCGGTGGCCTGCAGTCCATGGACATCCACGTGCTGGTCAATAATGTGGCAGGGCTAGAACGCGGGCACTATGAGTACGATCCGTTGGACCACAGTCTCGTGTTGGCCGAGGCTGGGGACTTCCGCGTGCCCGTGGTGGAGGCGAGTTTCGCAACAAACTGGCTTATGCACGCCCAAGTCGTTATAGCGATCGTCGGAAACTACGAGCGCGTCGCGTGGAAATACGGCACCCGAGGCTATCGCTACATGGCCATGGATGCGGGCGTCGCATGCGGTCAGCTCTACTTGGCGGCAGCGTCTCTCGGTCTCGCCGTCAATGCAGTGGCGGCCTTCCAGGACGATGCGACGAACCAGCTGTTGCGGCTGGACGGACGGAATCATTTTACCCAAGTGCTCGTCACCCTCGGTAACAAGCCAGGTGTCCGACGATGACCGCCAGCGCTTGGGCGCTGGCAGTGACAATCGGCATTCTTCCCGCTTTCGGCATCACGATGGTGGTGATTGATTTCCTTGCCAAGCGCCTTCGGATATTCGTACCTTGGGTCGTGGATCGCGCCGCCCTGATCTATCTCGGTTTCGTGGCGGCTGGGGTCGCGGTTTTGGTGGGGCTAGGTCTCCTGCCAGCGGATGTGTTCTGGCGGACCCCAAGTTGGGGGCTGGTTGTCGGACTGGTCTTTGCCGCACCGGCTGCTGCCATTCCATATCTTCTAGAACTGGCATTGGTGTCGGCCGAGAACTCCGACTCGAAGCCGACCCTCGCAACCGCGCTATTCATGCGTGAAGCTGAGCCGGCCGTGACCGCGCTGCTCAGCACGCCCGTCCAGTGGTGGTTCGTAGCAATGGGAACGGCGATCACGGAGGAACTGCTGTTTCGAGGAGCCCTCCTCCACGCGGTTCTCAGCGATGTTGGTTTTCTGCCAGCGTTGCTGGCTTCGGCCTTCGTGTTTGGGCTGCACCACGTCGCCTTCGGCGTCAAGGCGATCATCAGCAAGGTGGTCGCAGGGTTGCTGTGGGGCTGGTTGGTGTTGATCTCTGGGACCGTGATCGTGTCTCTTATCGCTCACATGGTGTTTCAATGCTTGGTGTGGCGTCGATATCAGAGGGTGGAAGGTTGGTTGAGCCATGCTGATTGACGTTCATGGATCCGGCGCGGGTTATGTCGCGAGCCCTGCGGATGGCACGCTGCGCGATGTGGTCGCCAGTACCGCTCGGCTGGCTGAGGGCGTTTACATTGCCAGACGGCTTGGGGTCTCCGTCGAGTATGCGACCCAGGCCCGAGCAGGAAAACTCACCTTCGCGTGGGGCGGTCCTTGGGTGGACGCGCTACCGCGAGGATTGCGTCACTCGCTTCCTGAGACGGTGGATGCTGCCATCGTACAGGGGCTAGCGCGCTGTGGTATGTCCTGGTTGTGTCTGGGAGCAACGGTTTCCCATGGCAATATCGTTCGACTTACCGAAGTCGGCGTGACACTCGGACTTGGGCATGCGGTGGAAGTCGGTGCCGGTGCCCTGCAGTGGTTGGAGACCGGGGCAGCAGCACGGGTGACCGTCGAGGGGCTCCTCACTGCGGTTGTATCTGTTGCTGTCAGCTGCGGCATGTTGCCGCAGCAGCCCCCTGCGACAGCCCAGGAATCCCTGCTCGCACTAGGACGCCACGTCACCGATGCAACGCAGATCGGTGAGCGGATTTGTTCTTGGGGGCAACCGGTCGTTCCATTGCTGGCCGCTACTCGTTACGCCGCCGACCTGTCTGCCCTGATCACGGCGGAGGGCATGTCGGAACTTGTCTCTGTTATGCCCCATCACCAACGAATAATGGCATTACGGCAACCCGGGGCGATGGCTATGGGACGCCGGGAAGCGCTGCGATACCTCGGACTACGAGCCCTGTCGTCGAGTGAACGCCGTCAATTGGCGGCTGGCTGGACAATACTGCAACACGTGCTCGCGCACCTTGCCGCCAAAGGACACCCTCTACTTGGCGGTTCCGGGGCCCCAGGGCTAGGGCTGCATCCACGCTACGCTGTTGATGAAGAGATTCGAATCTGGCAGTCCGCCGGGGTTGGTGAAACTGTCATCCAGGCCGCTTTCGCCGATCCGGCAATTGCCCAGGTAATTAAGTAATTCAGGAGGAATCATGAAGGTCTTGACTGCAAGGAACATGCGAAAATCGTATGGCAGCGTTCGTGCAGTCAACGATGTGAGCATTGATGTGATTCGAGGTGAGATCGTCGCGCTCCTGGGGCACAACGGTTCAGGCAAGACCACCCTGCTGGAATGCATTGAGGGGTTGCGGAAGCCGGACTCCGGCACCGTTACGATTCTCGAGGCTGAGCACCGTCATGGACAGCGTATCCCGTCCCGCATGGGCGTTCAACTCCAGGAAGAGCAGCTCCCGTCGCGGATAAAGGTCCGCGAGGCACTCTGGTTGTACTGCCAGATTTATGGAGTCGATGCGCCACCGCCGGATCTTATGGCAGCGATGGCACTCGAACCTTTACTCGGTAAACGCTTCGATGCATTGAGCGGCGGCCAGAAACGTCGCGTCAATCTTGTTCTGGCCTTCATCGGTGATCCTGAGCTGGTTCTGCTGGATGAGCCCACTGCGGGCCTCGATCCGGAGGCGCGACGGGCCCTTGTGCAGGTGCTTCGTAGGCGCAGTTCCGAGGGCATGAGCATCCTCATGACGCTTCACGAGGTCGATCATGCTGCGGAATTGGCGGATCGGGTCGTCGTCATGGCCCACGGCGCCATCGCTGCTGAGGGGACGGTTGATGTCCTCGTCCACAGCTTGGGAGCCAATGCTTGTGCGGTCCTGGTGGGTGGTACCGATGTGGCGCCTTGGCGGCAGTGCGGTGAGGTGTATCCCGGTCCCGAAGACACTTGGCTCGTCTACGGTGACCGGCACTTGCTCCAGGAGGCTGTTAACTCCCTGCCGGGCGGTGGAACCGCAGCGCTTCGCCCAACCAACCTCGGTGACGTGGTAACTCGCGCAGCTCGAAAGGAAAAGATATCATGATTGGTTTGCGTTCAGCGGCGGCCCTTGCCGTCACGGAAACCCGCCTCTTCGGACGAGAGCCCTTTGCAGTTTTCTTTTCGCTGGCTTTCCCTTTGATTCTATTGCTATTCGTCGGATCGGTTGGGGGGGTGGCTGAGTTGCCCGAGGGGGGGCGCTTCATCGACGGCTATATGGCAGTCATGGTGGGCGTCACAGCTGCAAACGTCGGGCTCATGGGTATGTCTATCCATGTCGCGGAGAACCGTGGCCAGGGTGTCTTGAAACGCTACCGCCTCTCGCCGATGCCCTCTTGGGCGTATTTTATGGCCCAGTTCGTCACCGCGCTGATAGTTTTGGTGGTCTCGATCGCGGCGCTCGCCTGCATTACAATTCTGTTGTACGGACCCCCAACTCGGGTGAACGTTCCGGTATTCATACTTGTGAGTTTGATTTCGCTCTACGTCACACTGAGTTTTGGGCTGCTCTTGGGCGGCCTCCCCTTACCAGTGCGCAGTGTCCAAGTGGTCTCCGCGGCGGTTTTCTTCTTGGCGTTCTTCGCCAGTGGTGCCGCGTTGCCCCGGGACTCATTCCCTGGCTGGCTTCACCGAGTCTCAGACTTCAATCCATTGACCATCATCAACGAGTCACTCATGAATTCCTACGCTGATCGCCCCGTGGCTTGGATATCCGTTCTTGTCTTGGTCGGGGCTACCTTCATTGTCAACCTCATCACCCTTCGAACCTTTGATTGGGAAGGAAACCACTGATGTCCACTGCAACCTACACTCCCCCCACAATCGCCAGCTACCCGCGGAGAGATGGTGTTGTATCTCAAACTTTCAACTGCCGCCGACCGGTGATTAAACCCAAGCTGGACCGTGACGAGACCGCTGCCTTGGCCGAAGTTGAGGAGTTGTACTGCCCCAGCGGTTTTATCCGGCTGCTGACGACCTACTTCCGCCCGGCATCAGGGGCTGGCCTGAATGTTGGCCACGGCCAATACTTTGACTTCGACCACATTACGAGCCGCCTATTGGGTGTAGCGGGTCTCAACTCCTCCTACGCCAGCCAGGTATACGGGGGTGGTAAAGGACTCGATCTACACGAAACCTATGTTTCCAGTATGGGTGAGGGAATCGAGCGGGTCCTCGGCTCGTTCGCCTTTCTTTCGTGGGCGGACCGCCTGCAAACCGGCACGCGCCGGGAGATGGAGGATCGAGGGAACCGATGTCTTGGTCCCGAAGATCTGCCGATCTTCTCCGAGGCCCAACATGCCGATCCGCACTTCGCCTTCGACCGGTGGGATGACAACACTGAGATGGGCTGGATCCCGGGCAAACGCCTCTACTCCGGGGAGACCGTGTGGGTTCCGGCGCAACTGGTGCTTTTCATCTACTACCGACCCGACGATGAGCCTCTCATCGGACTGGCACCCTCGGGAGGGCTGGCCAGTCACATCTCCACGGACCGTGCGATCTACCATGCCTTGGATGAGCTGATCGAGCGTGACGCTGTCAACCTGAGGTGGCATGCCCGGGTTCCCCTTGACACCGTGGTTATGGATGTGGTTCCCCGGAGCCCACGGATCCGTCAGGCTCTCGAGCAACTCGAGCGAGGCATTGGCGCACCGACGTTCTATCTGCAGAACCTGGATTTCTTCGAGTTCCCGGTCCTGACCGCGATTGAGTTCGACAACTGGCTGCCTGAGTTGCGATACAACGCTGGAGGGGGTATTGGGGCCAGCCCGGATGCAGCGATGCGCTCGGCACTGGGTGAATACTGCCAGTCGGAGAGATCGCTGCGCATCTGCCAGCTAGCCGATAACTGGCAGTTCGAGACTGCCTTCCACCGGCTGTTCGGTATCCATGCCGACGCGGAACCCTATGAGTTCACCCGCTTCGTTCAAGCAATCACCTACTACGGTCATCCCCGTAACCAGGAGCGCGCCGATTGGTACTTCAACGGAGGAGGCGAGATCACCTTGAGTGAGCTGTATGCCCGCTGTGACGCCGCCGACCCCGATCCGCATCGGCGTATCCACATGGCCATGCAGGCCCGCGGGATTGATCCAATCATGTTTGATTTCACCCCGAAAGACTTCCGTCAGACTAAGGTTTGGAAGGCCTTCATCCCCGAGCTGTCCCAGCCCTACCCGCCGCAGTCCCCGGCTTTGGGACATCCGCGGTACCTGGCCTGCCCTGTCGCGGCTGGCTACCGCGAAACTCCTATCGACCAAGCGGATCTTCTGGCGGATCCGCTGCCATACCCCTAAGGAGATCATCATGACCGGTACGGCAACGCGTAACCTACGCACCCTCGGTGCAACCACCGTGCTGTGGCTCCTCGCCGCAGGAATCAGCGCCGGACGCACTGGAACTCTGCTTGGCCTATTGCCACGACTCTTGCAGTCTGGGGGGAAGATTGACGTCCTCCTGGTGCTCCTCTTGCATATCGCCGGTGCGCTCGCGACGCTGGTAGCGGTGTTCGTCCACTCCCGAACCGGTCTGCTCCTGGCCGTGCTGTACACCGGCTATTCGACGGTGGTGCTGGCCCTCGGCGCCCCGAGCGCAAGCCTGCAGATGCTGACATGGAGCATAGGCGGCCTCACTTTTGCCTCGCTCCTCGTCTGTGCAGCCTCCCCGAAGGGGCCAGCGATAAGGGGCCGTAGGCTGCCAGCCATTGTGCTGGCGCTGGGTGCGGGGGTGGTGGGAGTGGTTCTCCTCCTGATTCTCCGCTGAACGGTGGGGCTGGCCTCCGGTGACTGCGAAGGTCAGCCCTATCCCGGGCCCGTTGGATCGCATGTCCAGTATCTGAGGAGCCAATGTGAGAATGTGTCCTGCGTCAAGTAATTTGGGGCGGTCGTCTCCCAGATCACTGACGACGACATCCGCTACGTCGTCGGAGTACTGACGTTCCTGCGGGCACAGGAATACAACCAGCTTGAAGTGGGCCTTGCAGGAGCGAGAACAACCGACAAGACGAGCAAATCTGGCAGTCAGGGGGTACAGGGGGCCGTGGCAACCAGTACTGTTGGGCCGACTTGGAACTGGGTTCCAGGGTAGAGCTCGCAGTGCTCCTGCCCGGTACACCTGACCTGCAAGTGCTGCAAGTACGGAGTCGCCCTCGTGATGGTCGCCAGGGACGCCCCATGCCACCCTGTCGCGTGGGTGAGAGAGACAGGTCGCCGGGGCCCGTCATGTGTGAGTATCCACTCGGCCTTGCTCTGAGCGTGGGCCCCATGGGTTGGTGCGTGGTCTGCGAATGCGACTCCACGCGACGACGCTACTGTTGTGTGGTCACCTCGTTCCGGAAAGATACACCCTGGAGAACCATGAAGGACAGCTCTAGTTTGATTGACGATCCGCGGTGGCACTTCGGTGCCGGAGCGGAAGGCCAGCCTCGCTCCTACAACCAGTGGATCGCCGACTGCTGCGACGCCAACGGTGACAGCATCTGGCCCTACGAGGGCGATGGCGCGGTGCGGGACGGCATGGATCCCGCAACTGTTGAGACGTTCTGGGGGACCGGGGAATACCTGGAAAAATACGGGCCCAGGATGGACCGCGTCGGAGGGCCGCGCGGAGCATACCTCTTCGGGGTCGGCGCCCCGCGCCCCGTCGTCTTCGCAGAACGTTCCCTCGAACCGGCCGCAGCCAAGCTGCCCTACCATCGGTATCGATTGACCGGTCAGGAACTGCCACCCGCGTGGCGAATCGAGACCGGGCGGGTGGTTCCCGCCGTCGGAGGCCGTGGCGGGGGGCGTCAGGTGCTGTTCCGCGACGCCGGAAAAGGTCTTCTCAGCGTCGAGGAACTGCTGGAAACAGGTCTCCTGGAGGAGGTGCGTGAACGTGCCTGATTGCGTGGAGCGACTGAGGTGTGCCCTGAACGATGTGGGTGTGCCGGTACACGACCGTGAGGATGGTCTGCTCATAGGGGGCGAACGAAACGCCCGTACCGTCATGCTCTGGGAGGACGAAGGAGCGTGGCACGTCGGTCATCTGGATCGAGTGGACCAGGAGCGCGTCGTTGCCCTGACCGCTGCGGATCGTGACGTGGCGCTGCGATGGTTGATCTGCCGCGTCGCCAACCAGTACCGCCGTGCACAGGGATGGTCGTGGCTGCTTCCGCTGCGGGCAGCACCGGCACTCGCATGGGGGTGGGGTGTCGAGCCGGTTCCGGAGCCATCAACCTCTGAGACCGCGAACATTCGGGTGTGGGCAAGACCGGTTCGTCTGGAAGGGGAACCAGTTGATGTGCGAATGCTCACCGCTCTTCCGGCCGCCGTCGAGGTGGCGGTTTTGTCCCACCTGATGGACCTGAGTCCCGACCAGGTCCTGGACTCCTACCTCGCCCCGAACGGCGGTGCCCTGGAACACATGGCGGAGACGGGAGACCCGGTGGCGGCCACGGAAGAGGCTTTTCAACGCATGGCAGCCGCCCGTGAACTCCGGATGGTTCCTGACGAGGACGGTTTTCACTCCACGGAGACCGGATGGGTTTCCCACCTCTGGATCGAGGACGGCTGCTGGTGCTTTGGCCACACCGAACGTGGCGAGCAACGTAGTGCAGAAATCGCCAGCCCCGAGTTGGGTCTGGTGCTGCGGTGGATGGCCTTCGGATGGCTGAACGACGTGCGACGTGGTAGGGGTTGGCCACGGATCATGACCGGACACTGGGAAGCGGGGACGGCGCCCGGCTGGAGCCAGCAACAGCTGCGAACCCACAGGACCCTGACAGGACCCGCGGGGTCTGGAGCCGAATTGATCCTGCGTGGGCACCGGCCTCACGCTCTGGACGTGTTGTCGCACCTGATGAATCTGAGGCTGGACCAGGTGGTCGATTCCTTCCTGTCCGAGGACGGTGGGTTGTTGCGCGAGGCCGTCGACCCCGGACCCCAGCGTCACAACCCGGCCGTTCTGGAATACGTCGCGCAGTACGGCGATCGTCTCGACCAAGTGGGTGACCCGCGTGGTAGTTATTTCTGTGCGGTGCCCGGCCCGAAACCTTATTCCTTCGAACAACGCTCCCTTCCACCCGGTGTGGTGAAGGAACCCTACTATCGGTATCGGCTGTTGGATCTGCCACCCGAGGTGAGGTTGGTGACCAGCATCATTCCCCCCTGGTTCGGCCAACCGGGCGGTGCCCGTCAGGTGCTCTTCCAAATCGGTGAAATTCTCTTGACGGCCGAGGAATGCATTGACCTGCGCATTCTGGAAGGAGACGCCTGATGTCCATCATGGAAGAACTGGTTGCCTACGCATCGGAAGCCGGAGCTCAGGTGGCGGAAACCTCCGGTGGGAATTCCATGACGTGGAATGGCGGATTTTATTCGCACCATCTGTGGAACGTGGATGATGAGTGGTTCTATGGGTATGGTGAGCGAGGCCGTGAACGCGTTCCAACCATGTGGAGCCCGCATGATCAGCTCGTGTACAAGTGGGCGGCCAGTCGGATCGCAATCGACGCCCGAGCAGCACTGGAGCTGCCACCGATCGTTCTGCCTGAGGCCATCGAAACTTTGGGGGCTGAGTGGAAACTCGTTCAACGGACCGCACTGACGGGAAGCTTGAGCCTGGAAGGTGAACAGATCCCCATCACATTGAGAACCGTTTTCCCTCGGTGTCGGACCCTCGTCGAGTTCTCACATCTGATACGCCTGCCCTACGACGAAGTACTGGCTTCCTACCGGGCGCCCGACGGAAGTCCGCGACTCGGATCATTCCTGGCATGGTGATGTCGGGTTCACAACGTTTCAGGAGCTTTCTTCTCGAGTGAGGTGGTCGTGCAGGTTCCCGCCGTCTTCTACTAGAAGACTGTTGATTTCCTGCTCGAGGGTGAGGGGTATGAGGTGTGAGAGTGTGTTGAGTTTTTCGTGACGGGGGAAGATGGTATGCATAACCATTGGTAGGCGGATGTTGTCTGGGCTGATGAGGCTTCCGTGGTCGTTATACAGTTTCTGGACTTGCCATCCGGGCAGGATGGCCGGGTTGGTTTTGTAGGTGAGGATGCTTGGCCACCCTTTGTTGGAGCGTACGGTATTCAGTAGTTCAAGGGCTATCCAGCGCAGCACTATGTCGCGGTCAGTACTCAGTATTTCTGGTGTTCTTTTCTCGCCGCGCTCGGTGTGCCCATAGCGCCAGGAGCCGTCCTCGATCCAGAAATGTGGAACCCACTCACAATATGTGCTCGGGAGGATGAAACCGTCCTCGCGGGGTGAGATGCGACCACCCCGGGCCCGGAGAATGTGTTGGAAATCCTGTCCCATGGCGGCGATGGGGTCCCCGTGTTCGAGGAGGTGGTTCAGGGGGCCGCCGTCGGGGGTGAGGTAGGCGTCCAGGACCTGGTCGGGGGTCAGGCGCATGAGGTGGGAGAGGGCCGCGAGTTCCGGGGCGTGGGGGAAGGCGGTGCTCATGTCCATGTCGACCGGGGTGCTGTCGGGTCGGATGAGGCGTCCGGTGGCTTTGATGGTGGTGGTGATGGTTTGTTCGGAGGTTTGCTCGGCTGTCCAGCCGTTCGCGAATCCGGGGATGTTTCGCAGAGGAAGCAGGTAGCGCCATTTCTGTTTCTCGCGGTACCTGTTGGCGATGCGGCAGATCAGCCAGCGCAGAGCCACGTCCTGGTGCGGGGTGCTCAGCGTGGCAGTGGGGATGCCGTCCGTTGTGCTCGGATATCCGACGTGCCATAGTCCGTCGGCGTCCCAGAACATGACGCCACGAACGTTCTGTTCCCGGCTGAAGAGCAGAATGCCGTCTCGGTCATGGATTCTCATGCCCATACTGGTGAGGGTGGTGATGAGTCGCTCAAGGCAGTCCAACAAAATCGGTGGCCCCCTTCAGAATTCCTGCTTCCAATAGTTCGTTGACGCTCAAAGCTTTTCCAGAGGGGCCGAAAATCTGAACCTGCGATGCTCCTCCGGGGGTTCCGTGCCAAGGATAAACGACACCCCTGTTTATCCCGTACCCCTCAGGTAGGACGCCCGTGAGTTCGTACTGATAGTACGACTGGGTCACCGATTCAGGAGAAATTGCACGTTCTGCGTAGGTGGCCACGCGACCATCGTCAACTCCGCCGAGGTACGAACCGAAAGGCCCTCCTACGCGATCAACCATCGTGCCGTGTTTTGATATGTAGTCATCAACATTGTCATATCTTTCGATACCTTTTGACTTGTCCAAGCCATTCTCGACGGGAAGCTCTTCTGGGTCCGGCCACTTGACGTCTCCCTTCTCGTCGAGGTATTCCTTTGCCCAGTCATTGTATGAATTGGGCTTCCCGTCCGTGGTTCCGAAAATCTCCTTGGGATTGTCAACCAGTCCGGTGCTGTCGTCCATGACCTTTCCGACATCAGCGTTGGGACCGTTGTAAGGCCTCTGTTCCCGAACCACTTTCAGAGCATCATCGATGGTTTCCGGGGGTTGGTTTCGGAGCCTCTCCAGCTCGGGGTCTGTGTCGTTGTTGTGGTTGTTGCCGTCGTCTCCGCCGTCGCCGTGGTTGTTGCCGTCG
>ERZ773070.1232-NODE-1232-length-16174-cov-8.008996_pt1 | contig 16174 bp, 14 predicted proteins | sample MGYA00580618_ERZ773070 | MGnify/ENA primary metagenome ERZ773070 (study PRJEB29015, sample SAMEA2738023) | human oral metagenome | biome: human oral; feature: human-associated habitat; material: dental | place: China | collected 2019 ... | reverse complement strand
CTGTGTCCATATCCACGTCTGTATCGCCAAAATATGCGGTCTGCTCTCCCGTAACGCCAAAATTTTTTATGATGCGAAGTACCTTTTGCGGATCGGGCTTACGCGGCAGTCCTTCCTGATCGCCGATGATTTCCCAAAATGTATCGTGCGGGAACAGCGCCTCTACAATCGTCTCCGCCGCGGACTGATGTTTGTTGGTACAGACTGCCATCGGAATACCGCGTCTCCGCAGCTCCGCCAGCATCTCCATAATGCCGTCATACGGCTTCGTCTTTTGGAGCAGATTCTGCGCGTAGCAGTCCTTGTAGTCAGACATAAATTGCTCTACGAAAGCCATATCTGCAGCGTATTCCTCCGGCAGAATTCGCTCGATGAGTTTACGAGAGCCGTTGCCAACGAAATAGCGATATACCTCCACTTCATGCACGGGAAAGCTGTGTGCGCGAAGTGTGGCATTGGCGCTGTCCGCCAGATCGTCCAATGAGTTGACGAGTGTTCCGTCCAAATCAAATATAGCGGCCTCATAGTTCATGGAAATGCCCCCTTTGACAAAGGGGCTGTTGCACGAAGCAAAAACTTCGTACAACGCCCCTTCTTTGTGCCCCTTCCGCCGCTTCACGATTCCCCTTCCCCGTCATACGGGGAAGGCTTGGTCAGCCAAGTTTTTTTGCCAGGAGTTCGTTGACCATCTGTGGGTTCGCCTTGCCCTTGGACTGCTTCATCACCTGTCCGACAAGCGCGCCGATCGCTTTCTTGTTGCCGCCCTTGTAGTCCTCGACCGCCTTTGCATTCGCGGCAATGACCTGATCGACAATATCCTCGATCTCCTTCGTATCGGTGATCTGAACAAGGCCCTTGTCTTTGACGATCTTATCGGGTGCATCGGGCGATGTCCACATCTCCTTGAATACGGTCTTGCCGATCTTCGAGGAAATTGTACCCTTTGAGATGAGTAGGATCATCTCGCCAAGGCGCTTTGCATCGACGGGCGATTCCTCGATGGTCTTGCCCTCGGCGTTGAGGTTCTTCGCAAGATCGCCCATCAGCCAATTTGCCGCGAGCTTCGCGTCTGCGCCTGTCGCCGTGATGGCATCGTAGTATTCCGCCATCGCGCGCGAGCTCGTGATGATGCCTGCGTCGTAGGCAGAGAGCCCTGCCTCGTCCATCAGACGCGCCCGACGCGCGTCAGGCAGCTCCGGCAGTCCCTTTCGGATCGCCTCGATCTCCTCTGCACTCGTCACAATCGGCGGCAGATCGGGCTCCGGCATATAGCGGTAGTCATGTGCCTCTTCCTTGCTGCGCATGGAGAGTGTGATACCACGTTCGGGATCCCATGTGCGCGTCTCCTGGATGATGTGGCCACCGTCCTCGAGCACCTCTGTCTGACGCTCGATCTCGTAGTTGATGGCATCCTCAAGCGCCTTGAAGGAGTTGATATTCTTCATCTCCGTGCGCGTGCCGAGTTTGTCCGAACCGACGGGACGCAGGGAGACGTTGATATCCGCGCGGAGATTGCCCTCCTCCATGCGGCAGTTGGAGACATCGATGTACTCCATGATCGTCTTAATCTTCTCCATATAGGCGCGCGCCTCTTCCGCCGAGGACATGTCCGGCTCGGAGACGATCTCAAGCAGGGGCACGCCCGTGCGGTTGTAGTCCACATTGGACGAGGAGGAGTCCTTGATTGTCGTGCCGGAGTGGACGAGTTTCCCCGCGTCCTCCTCCATGTGGATGCGTGTCAGACGGATGCGTTTCTTCCCCGCCTCTGTGTCGATGTCCACCCAGCCGTGCTCGGCGATTGGAAGATCAAACTGCGAGGTCTGAAAGTTCTTCGGCAGGTCGGGGTAGTAGTAATTTTTGCGGTCGAATTTACTATATCCGTTGATCTCGCAGTTTGTCGCGAGTCCCGCCTTGATGGCATAGTTCACGACCTGACGGTTAAGGACGGGCAGGACGCCGGGCAGTCCGAGGCAAACGGGGCAGACATGCGTATTCTGATCTGCACCGAAGCCCGTAGCACAGCCGCAGAAAATCTTAGTCTTTGTCTTGAGCTCGCAGTGAATCTCAAGACCGATGACGGTTTCGTATTTCATGCCCTTCCTCCAATCGGCGCCATTTTCGTATGGAAATCATATGCCTGTTCGTAGGCGTATGCCACGCGCAGAATGACCTCCTCGGCAAGCGGACGTCCGATGATCTGCAGTCCGATGGGAAGCCCTGACGAGGTAAAGCCGCAGGGTACGGAGATGCCCGGAAGTCCTGCAAGGTTGACCGGCACAGTTGAGATATCCTGCAGGTACATCTGCAAGGGACTCGTCATTTCCCCAATCTTATAGGCGGGCGTCGGTGCCGTCGGCGTCATGATGACATCCACATCCTCGAATGCACGCGTGAAATCCTGCTGAATCCGTGTGCGCACCTTGAGTGCCTTGAGATAGTAGGCGTCATAGTAACCAGCGGACAGCGCATAGTTGCCGATCAGGATGCGCCGCTTGACCTCGGCGCCAAACTTCTCCGTGCGCGTCCGTGTCATCATATCGACGAGATCTTCCCCATCCACACGCGCACCATAGCTGACACCGTCGTAGCGCTCGAGATTGGTCGCAGCCTCAGCGGGGGCAATCAGATAGTAGGTCGAAACAGCATAGTCCGTGTGTGGGAGGGATATTTCCTTGACCTCGGCCCCCATCGCCTCCACGTCTGCGATTGCCTTGCGGACGGAGGCTTCGACATCGCTGTCCATTCCGGAAATGAAGTATTCCTTGGGCAGACCGATCTTGAGCCCCTTTACGTTCTTCTGCAGCGCCTTTGTATAGTCTGGAACATTCACCTTGCTCGCGGTCGAATCCATGACATCATGCCCCGCAATGATGTTCATGATGTGCGCAGCGTCTGTGACATCGCGCGTGAGTGGTCCAATCTGATCGAGTGAAGAGGCATATGCCATGAGTCCATAGCGTGAAACGCGACCATAGGTCGGCTTGAGTCCGACAACGCCGCAGAACGAAGCGGGCTGGCGGATTGATCCGCCCGTATCGCTGCCGAGTGCCCAGATCGCCGTGCCCGCCGCGACGGCTGCCGCACTGCCGCCGGAGGAGCCGCCGGGCACACGCTCCACATCCCATGGGTTATGAGTCGGATGATAGGCAGAGTTCTCCGTCGAGCCGCCCATTGCGAACTCGTCGAGGTTTGCCTTGCCGAGGATGACGGCGTCCGCATCATGCAGTTTCGTCATGACTGTCGCGTCATAGGGCGGGACGAAATTCTCAAGGATTTTCGACCCTGCCGTCGTCCGCACACCCTTTGTGCAAATATTGTCCTTCACAGCGCCGGGGATGCCCGCAAGAAAGGGAATCTTTTCCCCTGCCGCGATCTTTGCATCCACACGATCTGCCTCGCCAAGCGCTGCCGCACGCATCTCCAAAAGATACGCGCCAACCTCGCCTTCGACGGCGTCCATGCGCGCGCATACATCCTCGGTCAGTTCATGTGCACTGATCTCCTTGCGCATGAGCATGTCATGCAGGACATGCGCCGGTTTTTCATATAGACTCAAAACAGCTCCTCCTTACCCTTCGAGCACTTTCGGTACCTTGAAATAGCCGTCCTCGCTGAGCGGCGCATTCGAGAGTGCCGCCTCGTTGGAAAGGGACGGGCGCACTTCATCCGCACGGAAGACATTCTCGATGGGCAGTGCATACGTCGTTGGCTGGACATGCTCTGTATCGACATTGGAAAGATTATCCACATACGTAAGGAAGTCTCCCAATGTTTTCAATGCCTCTTCCTTTTCCTCTGCAGGAATTGAAAGGCGCGAGAGATGCGCCGTTGTCCTGAGATCCTGTTCCGTTACCTTCATTGCCTACACCGTCTTTCTTAGCAGTATCCGCATTATTATAACAAATCGTATCGCAGGTATCAAATGGAAATCCTCATGCTGTTGGCGGACGAATGAAATCTGCCTCAAGGGCGAGGATCATCTCCCGCAGGAGTTTCAGCGCCGTTGCCGTAGATGTTCCGCTCGGATCGAGCGGCGGCGAGAGTTCCACCAGATCGCAGGCGACAACATTGCATCCGTGAATCACGGAGAGTGCTGCCTTCAAGAGCTCAACAAAGGTCACTCCTCCTGCCTCGGGTGTTCCCGTTCCCGGAAATGCCGAAGGATCGAGCACATCCAGATCGATGGTGAGATACACGGGGCGTTCCTTGAGCGCCGTGACGGCTTCGGAAAGTCCGGCAAACGTGAAGGGATGAAGATTCGTATGCCCCGCGCGTGCCCATTCCCACTCAGCACGCTCGCCGCTGCGAATGCCGAACTGATGGATGCGCCCATCGCCCAGAATGTCCCAAGCACGTCGAATCACCGTCGCGTGCGACAGATGATTGCCGAGATACTCATCTCTGAGATCGGTATGTGCGTCGAAGTGGATCACCGCAAGCTCCGAATGTTTCTCTGCCGCTGCCTTGACCGCAGGCAGGCTCACAAGATGTTCGCCGCCAATCAGGAAGGGCAGACGCCCGCCCTCCAGAATATTTTTCGCATACGTATGAATCATATCAAGAGCACGTTCCGTATCTCCGAACGGAAGCTCCAGATCGCCGCCGTCAAAGGCGCGTGCGTCCTCGAGATCGAGATCCTGATACGGACTGTACGTCTCCAGTCCGTAGGATTCCGCGCGCATGGTACGGGCGGCGAACCGCGTTCCTGGACGATAGGATGTCGTTGAATCGAACGGTGCACCAAAGATCACGATATGGCTGTCCTCGTATGTGCCATCACATCCGAGGAAGGTTTCAACATTGCGGTTCCACATCTTCGAGTATCTCCTCCACATAGTTGGGCAGGGCAAAGGCAGCCGCGTGAAGCTTCGTATTGTAGTAACGGGTCTTTATACCGAGCGACTTCCATCGCGCAAAGTCCACGCCCTCCACGGGGCGACGGTTTTTGGACGAAAATCCGAAGAGCCAATGCCCTGACGGATAGGACGGTATATGCACCTGATACACACGGCTGAATGGAAACGAATGAACAATGCGCTGATGCATCCGCTGCATCGCATAGGCATCCTGCTCGTAGAAAGGGCTCTCATGCTGATTGATCATGATGCCGTCGCTCCGCAGAGCCTTGAAGCAGTTCCCGTAGAACTCCTTCGTGAACAGCCCCTCGCCCGGTCCGAACGGATCCGTCGAATCCACGATGATGAGATCATAGGCGTCGATGGGCTTTCGCACAAAGCGCAGCCCGTCCTCGTAGTGGATGCTGACACGCTCATCGGAGAGCCCCGAGGCAGTAGAGGGCAGATACTCGCGGCAGACGTCGACCACCATCTCGTCAATCTCCACGAGGTCGATGCGGCGTATGGTTGGATAGCGCAGGAGCTCACGCACCGTTCCCCCATCGCCGCCGCCGATGACGAGGATATCTTTCGCCTCCGGATGAACGCACATGGGCACATGTGTGATCATCTCATGGTAGATGAACTCATCCTTCTCCGTCAGCATCATATAGCCGTCAAGCGTCAGAAATCGCCCGAACTCGGGCGACTCAAACACATCAATGCGCTGAAACTCGCTCTGTCCGCTGTAGAGCTGATGATCCACGCGAATCGAAAAGCGTACATCGGGCGTATGTTGTTCCGTATACCAAAATTCCATGTCTATCTCTCCGTCATCACATTGAGACGCTGTATGCTCATATCCTCCGGTCCCGTGATTTGACAGCCCTTTTTCCTTGCATAGCGAATGTAGGTCAGGATGTCCTCCGTGATCTGCTCCCCCGGAGCGAGAATGGGAATGCCCGGCGGATAGCACATGACGAACTCACTGCAGATGCGTCCACATGTTTCTGCAATTGGCAGCGACTCCTTCTCCGCGTAGAATGCATCTTGGGGTCCACAGATGACAACGGGGTCGATGTACTCCATCTTGAGCGTTTTGGAGGGATCCTTGCGGTAGTTTCGCCGGATCTCAGCAAGTGCCGCAACAAGGCGTTCGATGTCCTTCGGACGATCTCCGACGGACACATAGGCAAGCAGATTCGCGATGTCGCCAAACTCCGTCTGAATGTCATAGTCATCACGCAGGATGTCGTAGACCTCGACACCTGCGAGTCCTGTCGGGCGCGTGAAAATGGACAGCTTTGTGGTGTCAAAATCGTAGACCGCCGCGCCGTCGATCAGCTCGCGCCCATAGGCATAGTAGTCCCCGATTGCATTGATCTCATCACGTGCATAGGCGACGAGGTCGATGATCTTGTCGATGACCTCGCGTCCGCGCAGCGCAAGATTGCGGCGGCTGATATCGAGGCTTGCCAGAAGCAGATAGGACGCGCTCGTCGTCTGCGTGATGTTGATGATCTGATGAACATAGCCGAGCGGCATCGTGTCGGCGCAGAGTAGGATGGAGCTCTGCGTCAGGGAGCCGCCGGACTTGTGCATGCTGATTGCCGCCATATCCGCACCCGCATCCATTGCCGACACAGGGAGACGATCACTGAAATACAGATGCGTACCGTGTGCCTCGTCCACAAGTACCTTCATGCCGTGCGCGTGCGCCAGATCCGTAATCGCGCGGAGATTGGAGCAGATGCCGTAATAGGTTGGATTGTTGACAAAGACCGCCTTGGCGTCCGGATGTCGCTCAATCGCTGCGGCGACATCCTCCACACGCATACCGAGCGCAATGCCAAGCACATCGTCGATGCCGGGATTCACATAGATCGGGATGGCGCCGCAGAGAATCAGAGCGTTGATGGCACTCCGGTGGACGTTCCGCGGCATGATGATTTTATCCCCGCGCCTTACTGCAGAGAGCACCATTGCCTGCACGGATCCCGTGGTTCCGCTCACCATGAAGAATGCGTGTGCAGCGCGAAACGCCTCTGCAGCGAGTTGTTCCGCATCCCGAATCACCGAAACCGGATGGCAGAGATTATCGAGCATTTTCATGGAGTTCACGTCGACATCGAGGCAGGTGTTTCCGAGGAATGCCGTGAGCTCCGGATTCCCGCGCCCGCGCTTATGTCCCGGCACATCAAAGGGAACAAGACGTGCACGCTTCATCCGCTCAAGAGCCTCCTGAATGGGAGCACTCGTCTGAGAGAGATACGGCATTATTTCGCCTCCGAGAGAAGTTTGGAAACGAGGTCGTCATAGCGGTAGTCCCCTGCAAGGTCTTTGCTCTTCACCCAGCGCACGGCCTCCTCCACATCCTTCTCCGCCGGAAGTCCCGCAGGACGATAGGGCCTCAGTTCAAGGGCATCGCGTGCGGGTGCGGGAAAGCCGCTCTTTTCCATCACGAGGTCAATGTAGTCTGCACGCGGCGTATTGTTAAGATACTTGACCGCTTTGTCATAGGCGCGATACATTGCACGAATGGATTGCCCTTTATCCTTGATCGAGGAGTCCGTAAACACGATCACGCCCGGATTGATCCCGAGATCCCCCGAGCCGGTAATATAGCGACTTCCCGATGCCACGGCAACGCTCGCCATCGGTTCGGGCAGAACAGCCGCCGCGAGATTCCCGCTTTGCAGCATCTCGAGACGCACGGGAATCTGCGGAATGACGACCTTGGAAACATCCTGCTCCCCCATGCCATTCACCGTGAGAATTTCATCCGTTACATATTCGATGATCGTATTGCGCGAGATGGCGATTTCCTTTCCGCCAAGATCTGCGGCAGATGAAATATCGGCCATACCGCCTGCAACGAGATTGTAATTCCCGTCCGTATAGGAGGTTGCATGCACGGAAAATCCACCCGAGCGCGCAAAGATGACGGCGAGCAGATCGGAGACCGCGCCGTCAAGATTTCCGCTCTGAAGGGCTGCGTCTCGCTCCATTGCACTCTTGAAGGGAACGAGTTCGACTTCGACACCCTCCTCCGCAAAATATCCGCGCTCTGCGGCAATGATAAATGGAATCGAGTCCGTATCAGGCATCAGGCCTATGGTCAGTTTTGAAAGCTTCGCATCCTTCGTCTGTGGCTCCGGCTCCGAGCCACAGCCTGCCACAAGAAGAAGCATCAAAGAGAGCGCTGCAACAAGAAATCTCTTCATTGTATCTTTCCTTCCCGATCCTCGACAGATCCTGTATGTTCCTTCGCCATATGTTCACAGAGATAGCGCAACGTCCACAGTGTATTGTACGGCGTAACTGCAGATTTATACGTAATGCGCGGAATGCCCGCATCCTGCAGTGCTTCCAGCACCTTTGTCAGCCGCTTGCCCTGAATGTGTTCCAACAGCAGAAGGCGGTGCGGAAAATCAAAAGCCGTATTATTCTCCTGCACAGGCGGAGCAGGCTTATACCCCTTGATGCCAAGCAGCCAGCCGATCTTTTCACGCCATGCATCCGCTGCGAGAATCTGCGTGCGAATTCCAAGCACACGAAATACATCCTGTGCCGTACGGATCTGATCCTCCGGAAACTGATAGAGCAAGACGCGCTCTTCTTTTCTCATCATCATTTTTCCCTTACTTTGCAGAGAGTCCGCGCATAAGGAGATATGTTACAAGTTCATCCAGAGAAACCTCTTCCTCAAGCATCTTCTGCTCGAGCGATGCACGCAATGTTTTCGGTAGGCGTACGGTCAGGAAGCCCGAGAGCGGCGGCGTCGGCGCGGGCTCAACCAGCGGTACAGACTTTTGTCCCTGTTTCTTTTTGGATTTTGCAGATGTCTTTGCGGTTTCCTCGACAGGATTATCGGGCGATTCCTTCTTCTTACTCTCTGCCGCCTGTTTCTTCTGCTCCAAAGTCTTTGCTGTCTGTTCCACAGCGGGTTTCTGCTTCACGCCCTTATCCTCCGACGACTTTTTCTTTGCCACGGTTTTCACCTCTGCGTTCTCTTGTGTTTTTTTATTCTTTGCTGTGCTCTTTTCGGGCTTTGACTCCGGCGGATAGACGAAAAATTCATTATAGGCATTGCGCAGATCTTCGCTTGCTTGCTTCGTTCCAACGCCGATGATGTAGGAGGGATCCTCAGCGTTCAAAGACTCAGCAATGCGTACGAAGTCCGAATCCGTCGTAATGATGAAGTACTTGCGCACGCCCTCTTGATAGAGGATCTGTGCCGAATCATAGAGCGCCGAGTCCAGCGAATTCTTTCCATAGAATGTCCGGCTGATCTGACGAAAGGTCAAATCCGGATACTCCATGAGACGATCCCAGCGCTTCTGCTCCGGATGTGCCTCCCAGTCAGAAACCACGATCATGCGTCGGGGTTTGTAGCGCATAGCCTTATCAATCGTATATTGAAGCATTTCAATCGGTGCATTCTCAATATCATAGAGAATTGCTACCGTATCATTGCTCGAATCGAGCATGCTCTCTCTCCTCACTCCATCTTATCACCAAATAAGCGCTTGGCTCGCTGCACGAGGAACGATGCCTCCACCTCGAGCACCTCCGCTTGACGCAGACTGCTCTCTGCGTTGCGGATCGTGGCGGCATTTTTATCTGTCATCCACGCCGCATATCCCTGTGCATAAGCAATGTGGAGATCACAGATCTTGAGGCGGAGCTGATGCAGACTCTGCATACTGCGGGGAACGGAAACAGCAGCAAGCTCATCTTTGCGTTCCTGCCAGTCGACAAGGATATCCTGCTCCATAATCTGGCGTGCCATATCCCGCGTTGCCTGACTGCCAAGAGCTCCCGCTCCCAGCACGGAGTAGAGCCGCAGCTGCGCAGCTCCCGATGTCTGGTCATGTCGTGCCATAATCGCATCTGTTTCCTCCAAGTAAGCCTCGACGCGCAAGCGCCGGGCCTGCTCGAGCAGCACGGCATACTCATGCAGGTTCTGGATGGAAACAACCTGCCAGTCTCCTTCCTCGGAGGGAGCAAGCAGGATCTTGAACGTAAAATCAGCGTCTGCCTCGCCCTGATGTGCAACGATATCTGCCTCTGCTGTCTGTGCCTCCTCATCACGCGTCAGACGCGCAATCTCGCGGAATGTCAAATCGCGTACACCGATACGGGAGAGAATATTCTCCGTATCAGTTCCCTCCTCGATTGCGTCTGCAGAAGGCCATTCACCCGTCGTCAAACGCGTATGAACTGCGTCTTTGAGCATATTGATGAATGCGGGCTTGAGCATTTTGGAGAAATCCTCAAGTGCCGCAGATGCCTCGCGGGAGTGCCCGAACTCGGCGTCCATTGTCCCGCGCATAAAATCATCATAGCCTGCATCAAGTACTGCATCCAAACGGACATGGCGCAGGAAAAGTGCCTCATCGTTCCGGTCAAGCGCATCCTCAATCGCGTGAAGCGCATATTCCGGCGTCTTCGTATGGACACGGAAATACCAAAAGAGTCCCCCCAGCAGCAGGAGCACCACAGCAACTGCCACAATGCTGAGCTTCAGTTTCGTCGCACTGCTCATCATACGAATTCCCTCCCCGTATCAGATCGACGGATCAAGCGATCACCTCATCGATGATCCCGCCGCCAAGTACGATATCTTTCTCGTAAAACACAACGGATTGTCCCAGAGTCACGGCACGCTGCGGCTGCGCAAAACGAACCCATACGCTCTTTGAATCGCGTGGCGTGATCTGCGCCGGAGCTTCCCTCTTCCCGTAGCGGATCTTTGCCTGCACCGAGCGCTCTTGATCGAGTCCGTCCCACATCGTCCAACTCAGATCCGAGGCAATGAGTTCACACGCATAAACCTCGTCCGCTGCTCCAACAATGACCTGATTTTTCACAGCATCCAATGCGGTCACGTAGAGCGGCCGCGGTGCCGCAATGCCTAGCCCCCTGCGCTGACCAATCGTATAGAATGCAACCCCCTCATGTCTGCCGCGCACATTTCCTGTCCGATCAACGATATCTCCCTCACGGGCACACTCTGGACGCTTTGCCCGCAGATAAGCTTTGTAATCATCGCGCGGAACAAAGCAGATCTCCTGACTCTCCGCCTTATGTGCAACGGGCAGATGGTATTCCTCCGCCATACGGCGCGTTTCGCTCTTGCTGAAACTTCCAAGGGGGAGCAGAACCTGTGCCAATGTACGTTGATTGAGGTGATAGAGCACATAGGACTGATCCTTTTCGAGATCGAGCCCCTTGCGCAGACGATACGTCCCTGCTTCATCGCGATCAATGCGCGCATAGTGCCCCGTCGCAACATGGGATGCTCCGAGTTCGCGTGCCTTATCGAGCAGTCCCTCAAATTTGATGTGTCGGTTGCAGGCAATGCATGGATTCGGGGTACGACCACGCAGATATTCATCCAAAAAATAGTCAATCACCGAGCGTTCGAAAGACGCTGTAAAGTCCATCACATAATGCGGAATGGCAAGGACATCTGCCACGCGACGCGCGTCATCGACACTGCTCAGGGAACAGCAGCTGCGGTCATCGGGAACTGCATCACGATTCTCATCCGAAAGTCGCATGGTAACGCCCACCACATCGTATCCCTGCTCCAAGAGCAGAGCCGCCGCGAGTGAACTGTCCACCCCCCCGCTCATGGCGACCACAACGCGCTCCTGTTTCATCTTCTGCCACACTGATTGAGTTCCCTCGACTTCCTTAATTTCTCGTTTAGTATAGCATTCGATCCTAGGAAATACAAGAATTTGTATTTGAGCCGTAACTCTACACAAAAGATGATTTTTTTGTTAAAATATGAACGTAAGAATTGTGCGGGGAGGGCTTATATGCAGGTCGTTGGCATCATTGCCGAGTACAATCCCTTCCACCACGGGCACGAATTCCAAATCGCGGCTGTACGTCGGCAATATCCGGGCGCTCACGTCATTGCCGTCATGAGCGGCAGTTTCACCCAGCGCGGCGGTCCGTGCATTCTGGACAAATGGACGAGAGCCCGTCATGCCGTGACGGGCGGTGTCGATCTCGTGCTCGAACTGCCCTTTGTCTTTGTCTGCCGCAGTGCACAGGACTTCGCACGCGGGGGCATATCGCTCCTCTCACAGCTCGGGATCGTCCGTCATCTTGCCTTTGGAATGGAGGCAGAGACTCTTGAATCGCTTGTAAGATTGGCAGCACAGATCGACTCCGATGCGGTGCAGGAACGGCTGTGCAAACATATCGGAGATGGGCTTTCCTACGCGGGGGCGCTCACCCGCGCACTGATAGCAGAAACGAACACATCCGAGGATACGATGCGTGCGCCAAACAATATTCTCGCCATCGAATATCTGCGCGCCTTGCGCGTGACTGCACCAAACATCGCCCCCCTTGCGATCCGACGGACAGCGGCACAGCACGGCGATGTACGGCTGCATACCGGCATTACGAGCGCATCTTCCATCCGCAGGGCACTTGGGAAGTCCCCCCGTTGGCAGCAGCTGGCGCAGACGGTGCTGCCGATCGTCCTGGATGATCTGAAGGAAGGGCATGAGCAGGGACTTCCACAAGAAGACAGACTGCTCGAACTTCTGCGCTATCAGCTCCTTGTGATGGACGCACCCGCGCTTATGAAAATCTATGGCATTTCGGAGGGGATTGAGCATCGTCTGATCCGCAGTCTGGAAACAACAGCGGATTATCGGTCATTCCTCGCGGCAGCAGCCACGAAACGCTGTCCTCAGAGCCGGATTGCCCGCCTCATCGTCCACCTGCTCCTGTGCTTTAGGAAAACGCAGGCACGTGAATTTGATGCAGGCGGCGCGACCTACATTCGTCCCCTCGCATTCAATCTACGCGGGCGAGAGTTGCTGCGCGCGATCAAACGCGCCTCCACTCTCCCCATCATCACGCGTACAGCGGCCTTCCTCACGAGCATGGAACGCGCCGGACGCACAGCAACGCATTCGCCGTTGCAGCGCATGCTTGCCTTCGATACCCGTGCGACGGAACTGCGCAGCCTCATGTTGCCGCAGGGGTACACACAGAATCCCCGCACGGATTTTATCACGTCCCCCACATTTCTTCGATAGAGAAAGGAACGTATTATGAGCCGTAATTTGAAGCTTTCAACACTCCTTGTCCTGAATTCCTTGGAGCGAGATCCTATCCTCAGCTTCCTTGAGTGGAACACAGATGATCCGGAAATGCGGGCAGAATGCACTGCTCAACTCATCCGTGTAGCAGAGACGATGGGACTCAGCGGGAATTTGCTCCCACAGTATCTGCTCCACGTCTTCACCCATGAAGCCAATCTCGTCTCGGAGACTATGGAACGGACGGGGCTGCCGCCGGGAAACAGCCTGCGTCAGGCATTCTATCAGGACATCGAGTGCCTCTATCCTCTGCTCACCCAACCAACGAGCCATTTTCTCGGTGTGCGCCTGCTCGACAACTATGAACCTACGCAGAATATCTATGACAAGAGTGAGGACTTCCTTCTCCCGTGGATCGAGACGGCACAAACATCGCGTGACTACGCAGAGGCGCTGCTCACCTTTTACGCGCGCTATGGCTATGGCGAGCTTGCAGCATATGCTGTCTTCCACTGGGATGACGCGACAAACCATCTGCGCGGTGTCGAGCATTTCGAGCGGACGCAAATGCGAAACCTCGTTGGCTATCAGCGACAAAAAGAGCAACTCATACAGAATACGCAAGCCTTTGTGCTGGGCAAGCCGGCAAATCACGTCCTCCTTGTGGGTGCACGCGGTACAGGAAAGTCCTCTGCCGTTAAGGCGCTCGTGAGCGAATTCGAGGACAGCAGTCTGCGCCTCGTTCAGATTACAAAGGAACAGCTGCGTAACCTGCCCGAGATCATGGACACCCTGCGAAATCATGCCGGGCGGAGGTTCATCCTCTTCCTCGATGATATCTCATTCGAGGACGCCGATGCCGAGTTCAAGGCGGTCAAATCCGCCATCGAGGGCGGCGTCTCCTCCTGTCCGCCGAACGTACGCCTCTACGCGACCTCCAACCGCCGTCATCTCGTGCGTGAGACATGGCGTGAGCGCGAGCAGGACGAGCTCTATCGCGATGACACGATCAATGAGACCGTTTCACTCTCGGATCGATTCGGTCTCGTCATCCACTATCATGCGCCCAATCAGGAGGAGTATCTCGCGATCATCGACCATATGCTTGCACAGAAGGGCATCCATCTCTCGCCCGAAGAGCTGCGTATCGCAGGGCTGCGCTGGGAGATGACGCACAGCGGACGCAGCGGGCGCACGGCGCAGCAATTCGTCGCCCACTACCTCGGCATCCACTGAGAGCGTCAGCAGTAAACGGAGAGCGCGAGCGGCAGCGTCCGCACGCGCAGCGGAAGCAGAGGTCCGCATTCCCCGTCGATATCGCTGGAGAGTTCTTCCTCTGCGTGAATCTCAAAGGATTTTGCCTGAATGTGCAGGATGTTCTCCCGCTCCGTCACCGGTTTTCCGGCAAACAGGTCTGCCGCAACAGATATAAACTGCGGCAGGCCTGTTTTTTTGACGGCCAAAAGGTTGAGCATGCCATCGTCAATGGCGATGTTCCGACCGATCTGCTTCATTCCCGCCACAACGGGGCTGTTTGCAATGACAAACAAAAAGATATCCGCGTCATACTTCACATCATCTGCCGTGATCCGAACAGAGAAGGAGCGCAGACGCGGAATCTCGCCAATACCTTTCAGATAATAGGCCAGTTTGCCCAAGGTGTTCTTGTAGCTGGACTTCACCTCGTGGGCAATGCCCGTGAGGACACCCGCACTGACGACATTGACAAAGTACTGCCCCGTCCCTTCGATCATCCCAAGATCAACCCGTCGTGATTCATCTGCTGCAATGCGCTCGATGTAGGACTCCCAGTCCCAGATCCCGAGATGCGTCGCAAAGTCATTCGACGTACCGCTGCCGAGAATCCCGAGCGGGACATCCATATCGGACTCCATCATCGCATTTACGACGGCGTGCACCGTACCGTCCCCACCTGCGGCAAGCACACCGTCCGGACACATCTCTCGGAGAAAGCGTCCGAGGTGATCCTGTCCGCCCCCACGCGTACGATAGGGACAGAGCACAATCCCATGCTGCTGAAACAGATCGATCAGGGCATCGAGCTTCCCTTTGAAAAGCGCATGACCCGAAACGGGGTTGTAGATCAGCCCTAGTTTTTTCATGCCTTAAAAACTCCAATCCGCTGCAAGAATCGAATTCCGACACTGCCGATCATCGGCAGACGGCGCAGATCCTCCTCAATGAGGGCACGCAGGAGAATCATCGCTGCGACGTAGATCGCACAGCCAAAGAATACCGCACCAAACGTGGAGATTGCTGGAATCCCCCACCATTCGAGCGTCCATCCGTAGAAGAGATAGACAGCTCCCGCCATGATCGTGGCGGCACAGATCGTCTTGATGAGCTGTAGCAGCTCGATCCGATAACCGATAAAGCGATAGATAAAATAGAGATTGATGAGCGCGGCAACGCCCATATCGGCTGCCGTTGCCCACGCCGCGCCCATGATGCCGAGCCATGGGATCGCCGTGAGATGCCAGTTCAAAAAGACCTTTGCCGCCGCCGCGAGCAGCATATTTACCATTGGAATCGTCGGATGCCCGAGCCCCTGTAGGATGCCCGTCGACACCTGATGCAGCCCGAGCAGTATAATGCTCACCGCCGAGATCATCACAGCGGGACCCGCGCCCGGTGCGTTGTAGATCAGCGCCGAGATCGGCGTTGCCAGCACGAACACAATGACGAATGCGGGAAAACAGACAAAATTGGAAATGCGTACAGACGCCGCCGTCTGATCGTATACGCGTGCCTGATCGCCGAGCACACGTGACTCCGAGATCGCGGGCACAATGCTCATCGCCATCGACGCAGTCAGAATGGTCGCAAGGTTGACAAGCGGCACAGCCATGCCGTTCAGATAACCGAAAAGCTCCGTTGCCTCACTGATGCTGTAGCCTGCCGCCTCAAGTCGCTGCGGCACGATCATGAGGTCGAGATTCGACACGACTGGCAGCATGATGCTCGCCGCCGATACGGGCAGCGCCAGCTTGAAGATGCGCTTGATGATGGAGAGCCGCGACTCATAGGAAGCGCCCGGCAGAGGCTTTAACTCCGTGCCGTAGTCACGCGCAATATCGCGCTCCAACTTGATGTGAAAGTAAACAAGCACGATGAGCCCCGTCACTGCTCCTGCAAACGCGCCGAGTGAGGCGCCTGCCGCTGCATAGTCGAGTCCCCACGGCATGAGCAGGCTTGCGAGGACGATCATCGTCACCACGCGGAAGATCTGCTCCACGATCTGTG
>ERZ773070.1230-NODE-1230-length-16201-cov-3.724576_pt1 | contig 16201 bp, 18 predicted proteins | sample MGYA00580618_ERZ773070 | MGnify/ENA primary metagenome ERZ773070 (study PRJEB29015, sample SAMEA2738023) | human oral metagenome | biome: human oral; feature: human-associated habitat; material: dental | place: China | collected 2019 ... | reverse complement strand
CCCTAGTGTAATGTATTATTGACATTTAATTAATATCTGCAATACTCTATTCCCTTTATTATGTGTTTGTTGCAATACATTAACAAAGCAATAATAAGGCTAAATATCAATGATACTATACACTAATGCTTTTTAATTGTATTTCATCGAATAATAAATAGAAAAAGGACAACTTACAGGGTAAAATAAAAGTTATCAAACAATAAATTACCTGCTAAGAAGTCCTTTATGAGTTGTGTATCCAAATATATTTTTTTACATGGCTTCTATCAGCCTTAAAAATATGATTATAAATGCCAATAGACTTAAAATAAATATACTACTTAATAAAGAGAATTTTATTTATCTATATACATATCATTAATTACCGGTGCTCCAAGCGGTAATGAGGTGTCACTTGGCCAATAAGCAACATTCAAATCAAACCCTGCTTTTACATGCTGTCCGTTATATGCTTTTATATCCGGTAAATCATTTAACGAAAGTACCTTAACAGTTTTAGAATAAGAGCCTCCGTCTATAGTCTTACATGTAAGTGCTTGTGGCATATCCAATATAAATAATATAAAATCTTTGTCTCTGTCTATAGAAGAATTCGGATTAGGATCATTAATTCCCTGTACCGCAAGAACTTCATTATATTTCAATACACGTATAGTACCGTTCAGTAAGGTGTATCTTGTATCGGCAACATCTACTTTCTTGGTTTGCACTATATTATTTTCAATCCATGCACCCGAAGCATTAACACGGTAATTATCAGGAGTTATTGTATTTATCATACAGTACCCGAATTTATCAAAATAATAACACTCTGCCGTACCGTCTGAATTACCATCTATCCATTGCCATGAGTTGGAAGGCCATGTTCCGTTGCCTTGGTCATACCACCAACCCTTATTATCCTGTATCCAAGTCCCTGCATAAGCATTTATTGTGAAAAATATTGCAAATACCGGTAATAATAATAACACTTTAATATTTCTCATAAGCACTTCCTTTCTATAGAAATATTGTTCTATATTGATAAACCATATGACTACTTACTAAGATTACCAATTCATATTTCTTAAATCAAGGCTCTTTTTATTATTTATTTCTTACAATTGTACTATGTTCAAAGACTTTGTTTATAACATTTAGTATATACTTATCCTTAACCCTGCCTTGTCTTAATACCGGCTAATTGCTTAAGATCATTGCAAAAACTTTCTGCTTCTTTTTTACTCTTTGAGTAGATTATAGCCTTGGTATTATTCCTTTGATATATTGAAATCTTGCTATGTCTTAAAAATAATAAAATCAATACAGGGCAGACAAAAAACAGCGGATAAAAAAATCCGATTATCGCTGTAACAACTACCCAAAATGTATTGTATCCGTTTAATACAGTTGAAACGGATACAGCACTTATGTCTTGTAACAGTATCTCCGGCACTTTATTAAACTTCTTTGGTATAGTTGAAATATAAATCCTATCCTCTCCTATACAAACCTCACTTCTTATTTTTGAATTGGTCAAACTAAGTATGCTGCTTCCACTCGCAGAGTAAAAACGGTAACTTCTCCCAATTAATAAATCTTTATTAAATACAGCCTGTGATTTATCATGCGATAAATTATTATGTGTTTCCAAGTTCGACTGATTATTCTGCTTCATTTTAACTTACCTCTTGCCTCCATAAATATGTCTAAATCAAGTTAATTATTTTCCTAAGTTTAATATTATCGGTGTCTGTATTTTCCTTATATAATACATCTTAATTAACTTAATCGTTACAATTACAGTTTATCATAAATCTGATAAAAATACATAGTTTTTGCTGCCGATTTTATAGATTAATATGGTAATACTTACGGAAACTTCAAACCATAAGTAGAATAGGGGTTATATAATATATTTGATAAAGCGAGAGACAAATTCTACAGACCGGTACAGTAGGTAGAATATGTTTATATAATGTGCACTTTATTTATATTGTTCCATGTTCCTGCTGTGGAAAATATGTGTCATGCATAACAGGTACGAACTTTACACCAATCCGGTTTTATTTTAATGGAGTAGGAGTATCTCCAATGCTGATGCCACCGGTCTTTACATTCCAATTTGGTTTTATTCTAATATGTTTATTCTACAATTTCAGCTATTATGTGTGAAACTTTACATTCCAATCTGGTTTTATTCTAATCCTTCCCCTATAATACCACATATTTACAGACTTAGAAAGGTACTTTTTGTCGACCTTTATTTTTAAGTTTATTCTATTATAATATTTCTTGCGAGTTATTCCTATTATTTCTATTCTTAGCCTTATTATACAGTCTTTGTCTATTCCCTTACATTTTAGGTCTATCTTATGTCGACAATTCTTTTAATACAGTAAATGCTTTATGCCACCTTAAATCAAGTCAAGTCTACAACTTAGTTGCAAAATTAAATCACAAGTAGTTATGAAAGTAGTTTTTACACCGAAGGTCAAAGTCCTTTTACTTGATTATCAGTATACGCAAGCAGTTACAAAATTAGTTTTCACTCTAATCTTTCAAATTGATTGCTCAGTAAATTACATAATATAATTGATTGACAGTATCTTTCTACCAGTCAAAACCGTAAAAAATATCCTTTACATACCAGCGTTTTAAACTTGCTCGTAATCCATTTTTTAGGTCAACTACGCAAAATGTATATCTGTAATCACTTAAGTAAAACACATCCTCTTCTACTATTGTATAAAATAAATACTGTTTATCCTTAGATAATTTTATATCAAGCATATTTTTAACAAAAAGGTTATGTCTTATCAGCTTACTTTTTAAACCTGATTCCAAATTATAGGCGGATATATATGGAGACTTATAATAGAACAACTCTCCTATACCATCCGGTATTTCCATCAAACCGTCAATATTATCCTTTTCATAAGTACCTTTACTTCTCTGTGTTATAACCTCTACACTTTTATCAGCTGTATTCTCTTTCACTATCACTATCTTGGGTTTATTTTTTTCATATTCATATTTTTCAAGATACAATATATTTTCATTATTTTCATCAATATAGTAAGAATATAACTTGGATTCATCTTTTTTTCTTATAATTTCAATATTCTTAACCCCCTGCTTATCGGAAAGCATACAAATGTTACTATCATATATAAATGTATAGGAATCTTTATAGTACTTCGGAGTCCTTATCCTGTCACCTGTGTTCCAATAACCATCTGATGTATCGAAAATATAAAGCTCATTATTTTTACCAAATTCATTAAGCTCTTCTACACTGAGCACTTCCTTAAATGAATTGTCACTAAGATCAGCTCGGCTATCCCGTTAAAGCCCTCTTCTTCCTCTATAAATCCCACTATCTTGGTCCTATCCTTGTTGTATGACAGCGCTTTAAATATATGATCGGAAACCTTTATCAAGTCCTCATTACCAAGGTGATAAATAAATGTACCTTTATCACTTCCAGTTAAATTAGCAGAAAATATTATAGGCGGCTCTTTTTCTATATCTTTTACAAGTGTCAGTTTTACATTGTATCTGTATGCAAATATTATAGCTAACGATGACAGTATAAGTGTCAATAAAATTTCTACTTCCTTATATTTACCAATTATTCCTGTGGACTGTTTCACCACATCATCACTTTTATCTATCTGCTCTTTATATTGTTTATTTATATTTACAAAAAAAGCTATATGAATAATTAAAGAAACAAACTCGACTTTTACAATAGTAACGAAGGCGGAGAATACCAAATAGAAGTTCCGATATCCAACTATCCACCATACTGCAGGAACTATCAGTAAATTATAAATCAGGCTGCGTTTTAGAAGTCCTCTTATCTTCTCTACATTGTGAAGAGTCTTGGCATTGCATATAGCTATAATGGATATTAAAAGCGGAAATAAAAAAGGAAAGTATATACAGGAAAATATAAGTATTATATCCTCACCATCTGTAGGCAGCCCCCCTACAGCCAAAAATACGATACATAAAAACACTATATTTACCGCACATATAACCTTGTAAGTCCTTCCCATAGTATTACCCCCCCTACAATATTATCAAAAGTTAATCCGGAATTTTTTATAAATATTTGCGTGTATATTTTTATATTATATAACAATCTTGTAATTTTTTATAGTATTTTTACTCTTGTTTAGTGCTTTTTACCATGGTTTCTGTATTAATGATTATAATAGCTTTATTTGTAATATTTTTGCTGCTGTACATAATTTGTATTTTTACATCTTAGCTTGAGTTTTATTAAGCATACTATAAGTACACCTATTGACCTTGTAATCTTTTTACTACAAAAAAGCCCTTAGACTTTTACTGTCCGGGGCTTTTTTTGTGTAAATGATAATTTTAACTTATACTTATTGCTTTTTAGTTCTAATAAAAACTAACTTTCAAAACCGTCTTGAGTTTTATGGTAGTTTCCTTCGAAACTTCTAAATATTATAATTTTATTAAAATGGTAGTTTCCCCACTAATAAATCAACCAATGCCATAACCCTTTCTGCTATGGGAATAAATATAGAAGCCACAAAAATAGTCATTATTGGTACAATAAAAAATACTGATACTAAAATCTTACTTAAACGAGTCTTTAATTTAAAACATTTCTCAACACCTAAATATATCAACACTGAAACAGGCATAGGTATTATAAGTACAATATAAGTTATAATAGCCATAAATACCCATGCTATTAAATATGTGTCATATAACATATATTTAGGTTTATATATTGCCAAAGCTAAAATACCACTAACAATTAATGCAACAAATATAGGTGCTGTATTCAATATAGATCTTTTATATGATTTTGATTTTACACAATACAATATACTAAAAATAAGTATAAATAACCATACCAACAAGGCAGCACCCACCAGTACTTGCATATTTTTCATAATATTCCCCTAATCATAAAAACATATCTATTATTTTATTAAATCCGCTAAAAACTCCACATTAGCTTTTTCATACTCATTAAATACGCTACCTTCTATAGCGCTAAATTCGTCAGGTGTATATTCAGGTGTATACCACGCCTGAGAACTGAAATACTTTTGTAACTCTGTATCATTAAACTTTCTTCCATGCCTTGCGTAGATTTCGTTAAGCCCTAACCTTACATAACTTGCATCCATTTCATGTACATCTTCTTCTGTAAGATATCTTTTATCACTATCTGGAAATATAAAATAATCTCCCATACTGTCTACTTCTTCATCTTCTACATTGTTATCAGAACTATATGGTTCTTCATTTTCTCTCATTTCTTCAACAGTTGTTTGCTTAACTGTTTTATCTTTTTTAGGAACAAATAGACTCGATATAGTCCCAAAAATTACACCACCCGTCAAAAGAACCACAAGTATATAAGTCGGCATCTGCATTATCATTCTTCTTGTAACTTTATCTACTATAACTTTAGCTATACACAAACATATTATAAATAAAATTGTCTGAAACATAATCAACCTCTTAGGCTCTTGATGTCATCTCCACCTATCTACAACCATTATTTATTAATCCATTAATATTTTCTAATACACTATACTTTAATATTATTTTGCCTTACAAATTCCTTTACACCCGATTCACCATATAGTCTTATTTCCTCTAAAGGTTCACCTAGTTCTATATTCTTACCATGAATCATTTTAGAACATTTTTTATCAGTTCCTACATAATAATAATATTGAATAACTATAACCAAAACTCTAAATAAATCTATGAATAACAACTTAGTTTTTTCGTTAAATTTATCTAACCGATGAGGACACCTCCCTCCTATAAACACTATATCTTTTTCTGTTATATCGAAAATATCCAGTATTTTTATTGAGCACTTTTCCTCTGTTACATAAACAGTTTCTGTGCTAATTACAATAGCTTTATTTAATTGTTTTTTATAGGATATCCCTGTTCCTGTGAGCATTACAAGTGGCACTCCATAAATACTTATATTGTTTTCATTTTCGAAATCAGAAATATAACACGACTCCATTAAATCAACAAGAGAAGAAACTAAACTATTAACATGAGCTGCATCAAAAAATCCCACCATATTCTTACAAGTATTCACAATCTTATCTACAAGGTAACGAACATCTATATACTTAGGATCATTTTCCAAGCAATATTTAATAAAGACGCTTGAATTTGTAGCTGCTAACACTAATTTAATATCTTTTCCAAACAACATATTTGAAAACTTAAAACACTCATTATTTTTACTATATATCTGTGAATTACACTGAGAGATGCTTGTATTTTGTGTAAGTACTTTAATTCCACATACTGTACAAAATCTTGCATTTTCCATTAGCTCACAACCACAATTAGAACAAAACTTCATAACATTAACTCCTATACAACCTAATTTAATATAATTGTCTGAATATCTTTATACGGCTCATAATAGATTTGGTTATAACTCGTCATTATTCTAAATGTTTTCTGATTCATCCCTAGATAATGATATGCTTGAATTAACAATACAATAGTATAAAGACAATAATCCAATCCCCAGCGTCTCATTTCTTTATTAGTTGAATCAAATTCCACTTCATAATTACTGAAACTTCGAAACCCAGTTAAATACTCAATTTTATTTTCAAAAACATTTTTAATATTATTTATATTCAACTTACGCTTACCGTTGATGTAAATATTTTCAGTAGTTACTAATGTTCCTCTTTTATAAATTTTGTACCAAAATACAGGTGCCGCAAAATATAAAAGAGGAGTTTCATTTTCCAGTGAAATTTTCTGGTATTCTAATATTTCATTTAATAATTTTGAATTTTTACCATCTTCAAAAGAAAACATATAACTTTCAACTGATTTATTGATGCGCTCAACTGCCTCTGTTACCATATCTGCACAAAAATAAGATAAATCAATACTTCTCCTTAGTCTTCTAGGATTAATATAATCATTTAAAAACTCATTTCTTTTTGCTTTTTCTAGCACTTCTTTTTTATTGTTACCAAAGACATACTCTAATAGTTCTTGTTTAGAACTTATCTTTATACTCTTTTTATTCATTTCATAATTAGAAGTAAGTTCTTTTTCTAAAGATAAATTTAATTTTAATCCACACTGTTGGCAGAAATTTATACTACCATTTAGATCAACTCCACATTTAGGGCAAATTTTCATACATCTCTTTTCTTTAAATCCTTTCTACTTTATTTTCAATATTTTTTTACATATATTAACTTTTTCGTATTATACCTTAACTTATTCTTTTGGGCAACAATAATTCTTTTGGAATATAGAGATTTTTTTTAGTTTTTGTAAAATAATTCTAAAAAGTATTCTTATGAGGTGTTTAGTTGAAAGAGCTTAATTATATTGAAATAGGACGAAGAATCAAGAAAGCCCGTATTAATATAGGAATTTCTCAAGAGGCTGCTGCCGAACTTTGCGGCTTATCCCCTTCTTTTTACAGCAATATTGAAAGAGGGGTTAAAATCATGTCTCTTAACACCTTTATTTCAATATGCTCCGCCTTTTCTTTAAGTGCCGATTATTTACTTAAAGACTCCCTGCCAAACTCTGACACCAATATACTCAACATTCTTTCTGAGGCAAAGAAATCAGGAAGAGTGCAGTACGAAAAATACATAAAGGCTATAACAGCTCTTGCTGAAGTTGTAGATCAGCTTTAGCCATTATAGCCCTTATAAGTTTTATTTTGGTATGCTGCCAGCACACTATGAAGAAATATTTTCAATGCTGATATAAAGAATAACATATACTATAACAATATATACAAGAATAAGGAAAAATTTACGAATACCCTTATCTGCATTCAATTTATATGCAACTTTACTAAAACTTCCTACAAAGTAGCCTAAACCCAAAGTTGCACCTAAAAATCCTAAAAAAGAGACTATTCCAAACATCTGTTTTTTAAGAATACCTGACATTCCAAAAACAAGATAAATATAAATCATATACAAGTATTCTATTGTTGCCAATGTCATCTTTACCTTATTTCCTGATCTGAATCCCGGTATACTCTTTATTATTCGTCTTTTCAGTATACTTATATTACTAATCTTATATCCCAGCAAATCAACTATCTCTTCTACTTCGTAACGGTCAGCCGGTTTCATCGAAGTACACCTTTGTATTATATCCATAAGCTTGGGATCACCTTTATAAAGCTTTTCATTAGGCATTTTACCGCTTAACATAACATTCATCAAAACGCCTATCGCATACACATCCGCCTTTCTGTCCGTTTGAATAAAACCGAACTGTTCGGGTGCGGCATAGCCATGAGTTCCCAGAATCCTTGTATCGGCATTTTTATCTTTATCATACATTCTGGCTATTCCAAAGTCTGTAATTTTAACCCTTCCGCTTTTGTCTATAAGTATATTGTTAGCCGACAAATCCCTATGTACTATTCCAATATCATGTATGGTACTTACCCCCTTGGCTATTTGCAAAATTACGCTTTTCATATCTCTTATAGAAAATATTCCGTTTTCAAGCATCTTTTCTTCCAAGGTTTTTGACGGAAAATACTCCATTACCACAAGTATTCCGTATTCATCCTTGGTAATGCCGTATACTGTTACTATATTTTCATGATCTACATTAATAAGCTTTCTGTAAATGGGAAGAAGTGAAGAGTCTATCCTTTTACAAAGTAAGGTATTTCCTTCTTCATTCCTTACTAATTTCATTGCAGTTTTTTCATCTTCTCCTAAAAGCCCTATTTCCTTGTAGTACACACCGTTAAAAAGCATGCTTCCCCCTCTTATTATAATAATTCATAGTCTTTAGTTTAAACTTTAAACTCTTTTTTGTAAATGATATTTAAAAGATTATTACATTTATTGATATAAGTAATATTTTAGTTTATAATTCAGATATTGTATATAGGATCAAATATTCAAAGTTTCACAACCTATGGAAAAAAGATATGAAAAAGAAAACCACAACCGAATTGCTTAATATACTTGCCAATGAGAAAAATATAAAAAACTATATTAAAGATAATAAAGATGAACTGGAAGCTAAGTCTTTGTATGAAGAACTGGAAAGGCTTTTAGAAAAATATAAATTAACAAAAGCTGAGGTTATCAAACGCTCCAACCTACAATCAGGTTATGGATATCAGATACTTAACGGCACCAAAGAAAACCCTTCCAGAGACAAACTTTTGGCTCTTTGCGTTGCCATGAAGATAAATTTTAATGAAGTACAAAAAGTACTTACTCTGGCAAATTGCGGTATACTGTATCCAAGGCACATCAGAGACAGTGTTATAATAAATGCAGTCAATAAAGGTATAGGTTTACAAAAACTAAACCGGCTTTTATGTGATATGGATATGGATATACTGGAATAAAAGGCAGCAGTTATCACGCCGGTCTACTGCTGCCCTACTTTAATTTTTTTATATATTTGATGCACTTTACACTTAGTTCTTTTATCCAATCTTCTAAAGTACCTTACTTAGGAAGTTTTTAAGTCTTTCACTCTTCGGATTTTCAAAGAACTCCTCAGGCGCAGCCTCCTCCACAAATTCGCCGCCGTCAAGGAACACTACCCTGTTGGCAACTTCCCTTGCAAATCCCATCTCATGGGTAACTACTACCATGGTCATGTTCTGCTGTGCCAAGTCCTTCATAACTGTAAGTACTTCTCCAACCATCTCAGGATCAAGTGCAGAGGTCGGCTCATCAAAAAGCATTACATCAGGCTTCATACAAAGTGCCCTTACTATGGCTATACGCTGCTGCTGCCCTCCTGAAAGTTCCTGAGGATAAGCCAGGGCTCTGTCCTCCAGTCCCACTTTTTTAAGCAAGGACATGGCATACTCCTCCGCCTCCGATCTCGTTTTCCATTGTAGTTGTATCGGGGCTATTATCATATTTTTAAGTACCGTCATGTGTGGAAAAAGGTTGAATTGTTGGAAAACCATTCCCATTTTTTGCCTGTGCAGGTCAATATCTGTCTTTTTGTCGCAAATGTCAACTCCCTCGAAGTATATCTTCCCTCCGCCGGGCTCTTCAAGTCTGTTTAGACATCTTAAAAAGGTTGACTTTCCTGAGCCTGAAGGTCCTACAAGACAAATCACATCACCTTTATACACATTGAGACTTATCTTTTTTAAGACCTCTTTATCTTCAAAATTTTTATATAGATTCTCCACTCTTATAAGCACATTGTCGTCATTAGATGCATTAGTTTTGTTATATAAATTTTTTCTATCTTGCACTTCTTCTAAGCCACCTTTCCAATAAATTTATCAGGTAAGTAAGCCCCATTACTATTACCAAATATATTAAAGCCACTGCCAAAAGCGGCATAAAAGCCGAGTAGGTTCTGCTTCTTATAATATCTCCCGCCTTTGTAATATCCACCAATGCTATATATCCGGCTATGGAAGTCTCTTTTACAAGTACTATAAATTCGTTGCCGAGTGCCGGTAAAATATTCTTAAATGCCTGAGGCATAATAATATTGCCCATGGTTTGATAGTAATTAAATCCAAGACTTCTGCCCGCTTCAAACTGCCCCTTAGGTACGGCATTGATTCCCGCACGAAATATCTCCGCCTGATAAGCCCCCGAATTAATGCCGAATGCAAGTATTGCTACGATGATTTTATTTACATTTCCGCTTGAAAATATTACATAATATATGATCATAAGCTGTACCAAAACCGGAGTACCTCTTATAACGGTAAGATATACTACTGACAAGGCATTCAGAAACTTAAGCTTTCCGGTATTTTGATAAGTACTTCTTATCATAGCAACTATAAAGCCCAAAAAAAGACCCATAAGAACGGCAAAAGCGGTAATTAATAAAGTTACATAAAGACCTCTTTCAAGCTGCTTCCATCTGTCATCTTTTATGAAATTCAGTACAAATTCATCCCTAAAATTCTGCCACCACATAATTTTCCTTTCCTTATTAATAACTTCTGCAATATTTATATATATGATTGGAGCCTTCAGCGTTTTTCCAGATACGAGCCGGAGCATACTCCGCCGACTAATCTTTAAGTACCTTGCCTTACTAATAAATTCCGTATCATTTATATAAGTGATCGGAGTTTTCATCTTTTTCAGATGTTTCTTTGATTACTATTCAGATAAAAAGTAGCTTAAGATATACAAGGCTACAAGTCAAGCTCTTAATAGCCTTATAAGCAAATACAGAGTTATTTTTATTACATAATTATGGAGCTGTGGCACACTGTAGTTGATGCCACAACCCCATTTACTTAATAACTTATTCAGCCTTAATGTATTTTGCTATAATTTCGTCTATCTTACCCTCTGCCTTAAGTTCCTTAAGTGTTTCGTTAATCTTGGTCTGAAGTTCGGTATTGCCCTTTTTAAGAGCTATTGCATATTCTTCAACTGCAAATGCCTCATCAAGTATCTTAAGTCCGCTTACTTCCTTTTCATAAAACTTTGCAGGCTCATTATCTATAATAACCGCATCTATTTTCCCCTGAGAAAGTGCCTGAACTGCATCCATTCCCTTGTTGTATTGCTCTACCTTGGAATCCTTTACATCTGTTGCCATTATATCTCCGGTAGTTCCAAGCTGAACTCCTATGCTCTTTCCTTCCAAATCTGCCGCTGACTTTATCTCGGAACCTTCTTTTACTATGATAACCTGTGTACCGGTAGCATACGAATCACTGAAATCAACATTTTGCTTACGCTCATCTGTTGCGGTCATACCTGCTATACCTACATCAGCCTTGCCTGATACAACTTCCGCTATTATAGCATCAAAAGCTCCGTCCTTTACCTCAAGCTCCAAGCCCATCTTGTCTGCTATTGCCTTGGCTATTTCTACATCTATGCCCACGATCTCATTGGCATCGTAATACTCGTATGGAGGAAACTCCGCATTGGTTGAAACTATAAGTTTTCCTGCCTCCACAAGTTTAAGCTCACCTGCCGCTGCACTTCCTGCACTTTCACCTGCTGCCGTAGTTTGATCTGCCGCAGCCTCTGAGCTTACCGCTCCTGCATCTGCCGCCTGAGTTGCAGACTCATTACTTGAACCCGAACAAGCTGCCAATAAAAGCATGGAACTTAGTACAATAGCTGATATAATGTTTTTCTTCATAATAATCCTCCTTATAATTATGCATTTATCATGCATAAAAGTTGTAATCTTGTTATAATTATACATCTTTACAAAGAAAAATCAAGTATAATTTTTATATTTCCCTGAACAGATCTTAAAACTGCAACCGACTGTATAACATCAATATTGCCGAACTTTTAATAAATGCAATCTGTGTTATAATAGTTTAATACCGGTATAACATACACTAAAATTTTCATGAACAACTTACAGATTCAATAAACAGAGTATTTTACAATTTTAAGTTTTAAGACAGATCACAATCAAACAAAGCTTGTAAATAATTTTAATACAGTTATATAAAGCATTATCATACTCTTATTCAGTTTACAACTTATTGATTCCAATCACCTAAAGTTATTATAAATTGCCTTGTATACTCTATCTTTTCCCTCTCCTATGCAGTCTTTCACATAGTTCCACCAAAAGTAGCCGCCTATATAGTTATCTGTGTATTTTGGCATTTTATAATACTTGTCGATCATGCTTATCTTACTCTCATCATCCGCAGTATTTGCCGTATTTCCACACTCCCCTATGCCAATCTTGGCATTTGGAAAAAGTTTTTCAAACTCTGCAAATACCTCCTTCCAATCAGGCTCATAACCCTCATTATCATCCTCATAATAACTGATTAGACTATAGTCTGTATTTTCCATTAGATCCTTAGGAACATACATCCTTATCCACTCGAACATATCTTTGTTATATTCAGGATTTTCATAGTAAAATGTTATCGCAACCTTTACTTTATCACCATCTACCGCCTCATATGCCGCCTTTATTTTTTCTACTATAAATTCACTGTACTCCCTGATCCAATCAAGTCCATTTACCTCATTTCCTATCTCCCATATATCCACATAGTCTCCCAGGTACTTTTTGGACTCTTCAAATCTTTTCTTATAACTTTCTACATCCTTGTATAAATTCATCTCATAAGAGTCAACCGGCTCAGCCATAATATAGGCAACTTTATGAATTTTTTTAAATAATGAAATATAGTCTTTTGGCTTTATATCCTTTGACATAACAATACGAACAATAGGTTTTACAGGCAAATTTTTTATTCCTTCAATTATATCTTCTGTTTTTACATTATCATACCAACTGTCATCAATTGTTATACCATATAATTTTTCTTGTGCTTTAATTTCAGTAGCAAGTAAATTTGATGAAAAATTAAAGAATATAAATAAATAAAATAATGACTTTAAATATTTTAACATAGTAAAATCTCCTTATTCACTTTCTTATCTTTTTAAAATTTAAATACTCCATTTCTTCTTGAAAAATTCTAAAAAAAGCAACAATAAAAGAAAATGTTAAAACTCCTGCATTGATTAAGATATCTTCAATAAATAGCTCTCTAACTTCAGGATCATTAATTATAATTGGAGGTACTTCTTGAAAAGCCTCAGAAAGTAAAACTACTCCATCTCCATAAAAATAATAAAAAGAAAAAATAAACGAAAGAACAGTTGCAATAAATACTGAAATAATTAAAACTATAAAGATAAAAATAGAAGATTTCTTAGAAATTTTACTTGCTAATTTCTTATATGTATAACAAGAGACAGAAGCTAATAAAACATAGACTATAAATGGATGATATTGTAGAAATACATCACAAATAATATGTGCAATCATAGAAAGTAGAGATACTCCAATTACTCCTAAAATTCCTAAAAAAATATTTTCTTTTCTATTATCATATTCAATTTTTACTTCTTCAGGACTTTTAAATTTTTCTTTATAATTAAAATTTTCAAAATTTGAAAATTCTTCATTTGAAAATTCTTCTTCTTTTTCTGTTAAAATTACATTAGGATTATAAAAGTTTTTTTTCAAAATAGAAATAGTAGCTTCTATAATTTCATCAAATCTTTTCTTATTTGAAGAAGTAAAAGTTGGAATTATATACGAAATAGTGAAAGAAGAATTATCATTAATAGTGATATTAGTTTCTTTTAAAACTTCATTTCTCTTTAATAAATCAATTAAAGCAATTTCTTCATTATCTTTTTGAGCTTGTATAGTTATAAAACAGTCCTTCCAATCAGGATTAACCTTTACAACAGTAGAGAAACTTTTTATTTTTCCACTATATGTAAAGCTACCTTTTCCAGTAAAACCAAGATATTTTTTCTCCAAATGGTATTCTGTTTCTAAAAAATCAAATTTTTTCATAATAAATACCCCTTAATATTTTTTATTATTAAAAAGCATATCACTTTTTCATAAAAAGGTAAAGAAAAAAGAGAACTATAATAGCTCTCCTTATTCAATATTCATAATATTTAAAATCTCTTTCTTGTAAAATAGTCTTTGAACATCTATATCTTCATTAGGATTAATTTCAATTTTAATCTCTCCAATGATTTCTCCTGGTTTATTTCCTAAGATATAAATTCTATCACTTAAAAATACTGCTTCTTCAATATCATGAGTTATAAGTAGTGTTGTTAAATTAAATTCTTTTTTTAAGTCAAGATACCATTTATGTAACTCTTTTTTAGTAATAGCATCAAGTGCAGAAAAAGCTTCATCCAAGAGAAAAATATTTCTTTTAAACATATAGGTCCTAATAAGTGCTACTCTTTGTCTCATTCCTCCACTTAATTGTTGAGGATATTTATTAGCATACTTATCTAAATTAAATTGTTTTAAAATTTTATTTCCTTCTTCAAGAGCTTCTTTCTTATCAATTTTTGCTATAATCAAAGGTAAAATTACATTATTGATTATAGTTTTATGTTCAAAAAGTAAATCTTTTTGCAACATATATGCAACCTTACCTATATAATCATTACTACCATTGATAGTGATTTCTCCTACTTGCTTTTTTAAAACACCAGCAATTAAGTTAAAAAGAGTAGACTTTCCAACTCCACTACTACCAACAATAGCAACCATTTCATTTTCATTGACATGAATATTTATATCTTTTAGAATAGGATTATTTCCAAAAGAATAAGATAAATTTTTAATATCTAGTATATTTTTCATTTTTTTCCTTTATTCTAAGTAGTCATTTGAGAAACCAGTGTTTTCAGGAATAGGATTTTTAGTTAATCCTTTTTCATTTAACCAGTTATAGAAAGCATTCCAACGAGCTGGATCTATATATCCCCATTTATCTTTATCACTAGCATATTGAGTTGCTAGATACTTTTGAGATTCTATAATCATAGCTTTTTTATTTTCAAGTTCAGGAGCATATTTTATTAAAATTTCAGCAGCTTCTTCTGGGTGTTCCATAGCATATTGGTAACCTTTTTTAATAGCTCTTAATATTTTTTTAGCTTCTTCTTTATTTGTAATCTTAGCATCAGCATCGATATCTTTTTCTAATTGATCTAAAGCTTTTGATAAAGCATCTTTAGAATCAGCTTCTTCTTTCTTAGCGTCTTCTTCTTTTTTAGCTTCTTCTTTCACATCTTGAGCTTTTTCTTTTACATCTTCTGCTAATTCAGCAACCACTTCAGCTGACTCTTCTTTTTGTTTAGAAAAGTTTTCTTTTACTTTATCAACCGTTTCGTTGAATTGGTCTTTTAAGTTTTCAGTATGTTTAGAAACTTGTTCTTTTAGATGAGAAGCTTGTTCTTGTAAGTTAATACGAATATCTTGAGTTGAAGCTTTGGCAACTTCAGTGAATTCTGCTCCTTTTGCTAGAGCAATTTCACCATATTCTGATAGTTGTTCTTTATAACGATCAGCTTCTTTTGCTAAATCTTCACGTAATTCTTTTCCTGATTTTGGTGCAAATAACAATGCAGTTACTGCTGCTGCTGTTCCCCCGATTAATGCTCCTAATAAAAATCCGCATTTTTTACTCATGTTCAACACTCCGTTTCGTTATTTTACTTTTTTCTTCTTTGAAAGAATTGTTCTTCCAAAATTAAATGCCGCAACTGCACGGCTTGTTTTTGAAAGCTTCACTGCTTTTGTTGCTAGATTACGTGATGATGCATTTACATCAGAAATCGTCACACCTAAATCGCCTGCCGCTACAAACAACGGATTTGTCTCTTTA
>ERZ773070.1228-NODE-1228-length-16211-cov-7.816601_pt1 | contig 16211 bp, 17 predicted proteins | sample MGYA00580618_ERZ773070 | MGnify/ENA primary metagenome ERZ773070 (study PRJEB29015, sample SAMEA2738023) | human oral metagenome | biome: human oral; feature: human-associated habitat; material: dental | place: China | collected 2019 ... | reverse complement strand
ATTCCTGATGTATTTTGGTATGCAAGTAAATTTAAATTTTCTTTTAGTAAACAAAAGAATAAAAAAGCACCTTTAATCTTTGTTCTAGCAGGAACAGGTTCAGATTATAGTACAACAAGAGTTAAATTTATGCAAAGAATATTTCATGATGCAGGCTATCATACAATAGCAATAAGTTCTCAAATGAGTCAGCAATTTATGATTTCAGCTTCTTCTAATTCTGTACCTGGTCTACTTTTAGAAGATAATGAAGATATCTATAAGGCAATGAAACTTGCCTATAATAAAATTAAAGATCAAGTGGAAGTTACAGATTTCTATATAATGGGGTATAGTTTAGGTGGAAGTAATGCAGCTGTTTTATCTTATATAGATGAAAAAGAAAAGGTTTTTAATTTTAAAAGAGTGTTTATGGTGAATCCACCTGTTGACTTATATAATTCAGCAGTAAAATTAGATAAATATTTAGATGATTATACTGGTGGTAAAACAGCAGGAATAGAAAAATTGTTAAATACAACCTTGGCAAAAGTCAAAGGTGGATTGACAAGTGAATATGCAAATATAGGTGCTGACACTATTTATAATATAGTAAAAGGGGATATTTTATCTGATGCAGAAAAAGAAGCATATATAGGTTTAGCTTTTAGATTAGCTTCAACAGATTTGAATTTTATTTCAGATTTTATAACTAAGAGCCATATATATACAAAAAATCCAGAAAAAGTAAATAAATTCACGAATATGAAAGAATATTTTAAAGCAGTGAATTTTGCAACTTTTGGAGATTATGTTAATAAAATAGGATTTCCATACTATAAAAAATATGATAAAGATTTAACTATTGAAGATTTAAAAAGAGAAGCAAGTTTAAAAGTTATAGAAGATTATCTTAGAACTTCATCTAAAATTGCAGCTGTTACAAATGCAGATGAATTAATTTTAAATGAAAAAGATATTAATTATTTAAAAGATGTATTTAAAGATAGATTAATTATTTATCCTAAGGGAGGACATTGCGGAAATATGTTCTATAAAGAAAATGTAGATGTTATGGTAAAATTTGTAAATGAGGGGGTTTTAAAATATGAAAATTAAAAACTTATTATTACTTAGTGTTTTAAGCCTAACTCTAGTTTCTTGTAGTAATACAAATGAAGTTAATAAATCTAATACAGATTATTCAGAGACTAGTAATGTTGTGTATGCTAATCCTGGTGAAAGTAATTTTATGGCTGATGAACCTGATCCATGGGAACCATTTAATAGAAGAATGTATTACTTTAACTATCAAATAGAAAGATTAGTAATAACACCTATTGTCAATACATATAAGTTTATTACTCCTGATTTTGTTGAAGATAGAGTAAGTAATTTCTTTAAAAATGCAAAAGTATTAAATACCATGGCTAACTCTGCTTTCCAATTTAAAGGAAGAAAATCTATGAGAGCCTTAGGAAGATTTACTATCAATACTATATTAGGTTTAGGAGGACTTTTTGATGTAGCTTCAAAAATGGGGATGCCAAAACCTTATGAAGATTTTGGATTGACACTTGCATATTACGGAGTAGGTAGAGGACCTTATTTAGTATTACCAATTTTAGGACCTACATATTTAAGAGATGCTTTTGGAATGGGTGTTGATAGTGTTGTAGCAGGAAAATCAGATATATATAAAAGAATGGATCTATTCAATTCATCAAATGTTGGTTTAACTGTCTTAAGAGGTATAGATATGAGAAAGAATATTGATTTCCATTATCATCAAACAAATTCACCTTTTGAATATGAATATGTAAGATTTCTATATAGCAAATATAGAGGAATACAAGAAGAAACAAGTAAAAAATAAATATATAATAAAAGGGAGGTTTTAAAATGGATTTAAAAGAAAAAGTTTTAGATTACAAAGATGAAGTTGTAAAAGAAATTCAAAATGCAGTTAGAGTAAAAAGTGTTAAAGAAGCTCCATTACCTGGCATGCCTTTTGGAGAAGGACCAGCAAAAGCTCTTGATCATTTTATGGAACTAGCTAAAAAATTAGGCTTTAAAGCAGAAAAATTTGATAACTATGCAATGCATATAGATATGGGAGAAGGAGAAGAAACATTAGGAATACTTGCTCATGTTGATGTAGTTCCAGAAGGTGACAACTGGACTTATCCACCATATTCAGGAACTATAGCAGATGGAAAAATCTTTGGTAGAGGGACATTAGATGATAAAGGACCTGCTATAATTTCTTTATTTGCTATGAAAGCAATAGCAGATTCAGGAATAAAATTAAATAAAAAAATTAGAATGATATTAGGAGCAGATGAAGAAAGTGGAAGTGCTTGTTTAAAATATTATTTTGGAGAATTAAAAATGCCTTATCCTGATATTGCATTTACACCAGATTCAAGTTTCCCTGTAACTTATGCTGAAAAAGGAAGTGTAAGAGTTAAGATAAAGAAAAAATTTAATACTTTACAAGATGTAGTAATAAAAGGTGGAAATGCTTTTAACTCTGTTCCCAATGAAGCTCATGGAGTAATTCCTGTTGATATGCTTGGAGAAGTTAAAAACAAAAATAAAGTTGAATTTGAAAGAGAAGGAAATACATATAAAGTATTCTCAGCAGGTATTCCAGCACATGGAGCATATCCAAGCAAAGGATATAATGCAGTATCAGCATTATTTGAAGTTTTAAAAGATATTGAAGTTAAAAATGAAGAGTTAAAAACTTTAGTTACATTCTTTGATAAATTTATAAAAATGGAAACTGATGGTAAATCTTTTGGAGTTAAATGTACAGATGGAGAAACAGGAGAATTAACTTTAAATTTAGGAAAAATAAATTTAGAAAATAATGAACTTGAAATCTGGATAGATATGAGAGTTCCTGTTAAAATTAAAAATGAACAAATAATAGAAACTATTAAGAAAAATACAGAAGATTTTGGTTATGAATTTTTATTACATTCAAATACTCAACCTTTATATGTTGCAAAGGATAGTTTCTTAGTTTCAACTTTAATGAATATTTATAAAGAATTAACTGGAGATAATGATGCAGAGCCAGTAGCAATAGGTGGAGGAACTTATGCTAAATATGCTAAAAATGCTGTTGCTTTTGGTGCTTTACTTCCAGATCAAGAAGATAGAATGCATCAAAGAGATGAATATTTAGAAATATCAAAGATAGATAAACTTCTTCAAATATATGTAGAAGCAATTTATAGATTAGCAAAATAGTTAGGAGAAATTATGTGGCAAAAATTAACAATAGAATCTAAAAATTCTATTGAAGAATATACCAAGAATAGATTTGAAATATGTGATTTAAGTTTTTCTAATTTATTATTATGGAGTATTGGAGAAAATACAGAATATGAAATAGAAAATGATATTTTAACTATCAGAAGTATCTATATGGGAGAGGTATATTATTATATGCCTATCCCTAAAAATGATACTCCTGAAAATATAGAAAAGATGAAAGAAAAAATAAGAGAAATTTTAAAAGAAAATGTGGCTATACACTATTTCACAGAGTATTGGTATGAAAAATTAAAAAATGACTTTAATTTACAAGAAAAAAGAGATTATGAAGATTATATTTATTCTTATGAAAGTCTATCAACTTTAAAAGGTAGACATTATGCTAAGAAAAAAAATAGAGTAGCTAATTTTAGAAAAAGTTATGAATACTCTTATGATAGCATAAATAAAGATAATATTGATGAAGTAGTAGATTTTCAAAAAAAATGGTATGAAATTCATTCTGAATCAGGTGGAGAAATTCTAAAAAATGAGAATGAAGGGATATTAAATCTTTTAAAAAATTATGAAAAATTAGATTTAAAAGGTGGATTTCTAAAAGTGAATAATCATATCATTGCTTATAGTTTAGGAGAAGCTTTAACTGATAAAATGGTATTAGTTCACACAGAAAAGGCCTTAATTGACTATATAGGAAGTTATCAAGCAATAAATATGATATATCTGCAAGAAGAATGGCAAGGCTATGAATTAGTAAATAGAGAGGATGATTTTGGTGATGAAGGTTTAAGAGAAGCTAAAATGTCTTATAAACCTCTTTATTTACAAAAAAAATATAGTATTGAGAGGAATGTGTAAAAAGATTATAGGAGATATATGTATTTAAAAATTATATTACAACTTATTGGTGGTTTAGGATTGTTTCTATATGGTATGGAACATATGTCAACAAGTATGCAAAAAATTGCAGGACCAAAGCTAAAAAAGATTTTAGCTTCTTTAACTAACAATAGAATTTTAGGAATTTTAGTAGGAATTATTATAACTGCTTTGGTACAATCATCATCTGTTAGTACAGTTATGACTGTTGGTTTTGTAAATGCTTCTCTTTTAACTTTAAAACAAGCATTAGGTGTTATTTTAGGAGCTAACATAGGAACAACTATAACTGGTTGGTTATTAGTATTAGATATAGGTAAATATGGACTTCCTATAGTTGGGCTAGCTTCTATTCTATATATGTTTATGAAGAAAGAAAAAGCTAGAACTAATTTAAGTGCATTAATTGGAGTTGGATTAATATTTTTTGGTTTACAACTTATGAGTCAAGCACTTAGCCCTTTAAAAGATATGCCTGAATTTATTGAAATGTTTAAGATGTTTAAAGTTGACTCATATTTTGGTTTACTTAAAGTAGCAGCAACTGGTGCAATTATAACAGCTCTAATCCAATCTTCAGCAGCAACTATTGGTATAACAATAGCACTTGCTACACAAGGGCTTATTGATTATCCAGCAGCAGTTGCTTTGGTTTTAGGAGAAAATGTTGGAACTACTGTAACAGCACTACTTGCTTCAATAGGAGCAAAACCTAATGCAAAAAGAGCAGCTTATGCACATACATTGATAAATTTAATAGGTGTTATTTGGGTAACTTCTATATTTAGAATTTATTTACATTTTTTAAATCTTTTTATTGATCCTGTAAATCATATGGGAGCAGCAATAGCAGCTGCACATACAATATTTAATATAAGTAATGTTATTATTTTAACTCCTTTTGTAAGTCTTCTGGATAAATTTTTATTATTTGTAGTAAAAGATACTGGTGAAGATGAATTGAGAGTAACTAAACTAGCTTCTTTAAAAATGACTTTACCTAGTGTAATAATAGAGCAAACTAAAATTGAAGTAAACTCTATGGTAGATATGATAGAAAATGTATTCTTAAAATTAGAAGAATCTTTGAAAGAAAAAGATAAAATTGCTAAGTATAATGATAATATAATTGAAGCAGAAGATAAATTGGACTTGTATGAAAAGGAAATCTACGATTCAAACTTCTCTTTATTAAGTAAATCTTTAAGTAAAGAGCTAATAGAAGATACTAGAATGAACTTATTAGCTTGTGATGAATATGAAACTATTGGTGACTACCAAAATAGGATAGCAAATAGGCTTTTTATGCTTTATGAAAACTCTATTGAACTTGATGAAGTAAGAGCAAAAATGGCTTTTAAACTTCATTCTCTTTCAGTTGAACTCTTTAATGATATAAGTAGAGCAGTTAGAACAAATGAAAAAGAACTATATCCTATAGGTATGAAAAAATATCAAGCTTTAAAAGCTTACTATAAGGAAGTAAAAAGAGAGCATTTTTCTAGAGCTGAAAATATACCAGCAAGGTTAAATACTGGTTATTTAGATATTATCAACTATTATAAAAGAATTGCAGACCACACTTATAATATTATTGAATATGTGATGAAAATATAAATAATTTAAAAAGCTTTTACAGGTAAAATTTGTAAAAGCTTTTTTTATATTTTATTCATTAATTATTTATAGCTTGATTTAAATCTTCAATTAAATCATTTACATCTTCAATTCCAACAGATAATCTTAATAGACATTCATCTATACCTCTTGCTAATCTTTCTTCCATAGGTACATCAGCATGAGTTTGATACATAGGATAAGTCATTAAAGTTTCAACTCCACCTAAACTTTCTGCAAATTGAATTACTTTAATATTTTTTAAAATTCTCTTTGCTCTCTCTGGACTATCAACATGGAAAGATACCATTCCTCCAAAACCTGTACTTTGTTTTTTAGAGATTTCTATTGATTCATTTTCTTCTAAACCTGGATAATAAACTGATTTTACAACAGCTTGTGTTTTTAACCATTCAGCTATTTTTATAGCATTTTTTTGATGTTGCTCCATTCTAATATGAAGAGTTTTTATTCCTCTTAAAACTAACCAAGAATCAAAAGGCGATAAAGAAGCTCCTATTGTTTTAGTTAAATACCTAAGTTTTTCACTAATTTCAGGTGAATTTGTTACTAAGAAACCTGCTAAAGTATCATTATGTCCTGCTAGATACTTTGTTCCACTATGAACTACAACATCAGCTCCTAATTTAAGAGGTTTTTGAAAATATGGTGTTAAGAATGTGTTATCCACTACCAAAATACAATTATTCTTTTTAGCTATTTTAGAAATTTCATATATATCAGATACTTTCATCATTGGATTAGTTGGAGTTTCTATATATATCATCTTAGTATTTTTAGTTATTGCACTTTCTATGTTTTTTATATTATCTGTTTCAACAAAAGTTGTTGTAATACCATTCTTACTAAGTACATTCTCCATTAATCTTATTGTTCCACCATATAAATCATCAGTTGATACTATATTATCTCCTGGTGCTAACATTTCTAATAGAACAGTTAATGCAGCCATTCCTGTACTAAATGCAATTGCATCTACTCCTTCTTCCAAGTCATTTACTATTCTTTCAACTTCTTCTCTTGTTGGATTTTGTAATCTTGAATAATCATAACCTGTTGATTCACCAAAAGCTGGATGTACAAAAGTTGCTGATTGATAAATTGGGAAACTTACTGCTCCTGTCTTATCAGTATCTTTTCTTCCATTTTTTCCATGTACACATACTGTTCCTATATTTTTCTTCATATTCCTTTCCTTTCAAAACTTGTTTCTATTCATTTTAATGAATTTAAGCCTTAAAGTCAAGAAAATATTATATTTATATTATAATAATTGTTTTGCAGATTCAACTTTAACTTCTAAAACTTTTCTTAAAAATGGATATTTTTCTTTCATCATATCAAAATCTTCACCAGTTTCAATAAAATTAGCAATACCTTTTATTAAGAATCCTGTGCCTTGATAATTATTAAAACCTTCAACCTCTTTTGAACCAAGAGTTAATTTTACCTTATTATTAACTTTTACATCTGCCTCTGTACTATGCATTCCAGCAGCTGGTAGTAAAATTCTATCATCTTTGATAACCAAATATGAATTCCAAGTATTTGTTACATTAGCTTCTTCATTTCCCCAAGAAACTATTGATACAACTCCTTCATGATTTAAAACTTCAAAAAATTTTTCATTAAATACTGACATAAACATCTTCTCCTTTTTCTTTTTATAATAATATGTTATCATATAATAGTGACAAAAATAGACACCTTTTAGGAGAATTTATGAAAAGAGCGGAAAGACTTAATCAAGAACTAATATTTTTAAGTTCAAAAAAATCTTTTAATCTATCTGATTTAATGAAAGAATTTAATATATCAAAAAGAACTGCTTTAAGAGATATACAAGATTTAGAATTTATGGGTTTACCATTTTATGTTGAAAATGGTAGAAATGGAGGATACAAATTAATAAATGAAAAATTAATAATTCCTATACATTTTGATATAGGAGAGATAACTTCTATATTTTTTGCTTTGAAATCTTTGGAGTTACTTTCAACCACACCATTTGAAAAATCTTATCCTCTGCTTTATAAAAAGTTATTAGCAACCTTACCAGATGAACAAAAAGAAAAAAATTCTAAAATTATTAAAAGTTGTAGAGTATTATACTATTCCTCCCATCAATCCTACTAATTATTTAACTATAATTTTGGAAGCTATCTTAGATTTAAAAGTTTTAAATATTTTATATACTCAACACAATAAAATTTCTAAACAAATTCTTCCATATAACTTATTTTATAGGAATGGAGTTTGGTTTTGTTATGCCCTAGATATAAACAATAATATGTTTGGAGTATACAGATGTGATTATATAGAGAAGTGTATTATTGACAATAACATAGAACACTCTTATACTTTTGAAGATTTAAAAAATTTCTTGCTTTCTTATGAAGGAATATACCATAATATTGAGTTTAGATGTAGTTTAACAAAATTTGGTAAAGAATTATTTTTAAAAAAGAATTATCCTAATATGAAATTAGAAGAAATTGATAATCAACCTTATATGATAGGTAGTTTTAATAAGGAAGAATTAGATTATATGGTCCACTATCTGATAGGACTGGGAGATAATGTCAAAATTGAGTATCCTGAATTATTAAAAAATGCTTATATAAAAAAATTAAAAGAAATTTTAAAAAGTTATAAATACTAAATTTGGTAAAATTTTACTTTTAGTGTATAATAAAATAATCAAATTAAACAGAGGTGTTGATATGAAAAGATTTTCAAAATTGTATGTTATGATGTTTTTATTGTTTTCTATAATTTCTTTTGCTAGTTTCGCAACTAGTGACCCTGATTTAGATAGACTAGAAGAAGTTTATAATGAAGTTATAGTAAATGGAAATAAGGATTTTCTAGGTGGTTTTTCTAAAAAAGAATTAGCTATTATTAGAAATACTATCTATGCAAAAAAAGGTTATAAATTTAAAAGAAAAGAATACCAAAAATATTTTGGAGCTAAAGACTGGTATAGAGGAACTACTGATAAACAAAATATTTTAAATAAAAATGAACAAAAATTAGTAGATATTATAGTAAAATATGAAAAAAATGGTGGAAGCTCTAATGGTTCTAGTGAATACTCTGCTCCATCTACTCAAATGCCTGATTTAGATTCTGGAAGCCCAACAACAGAAGAAATAGAAGCTACTTCTGAAGCTGATTCTGGTTCAACTCATTATATAAACTTAGATTAATTAGAAAAAATGCTATTACAGTTAATTTTGTAATAGCATTTTTTATTATTTTATTAAATTATTCTTATAATTGTCCACCTTCAACAACTATTGAATCTGGATTTGCAGAATCTCCATAAATTGGTTCAAGAGTTGCTTTATATGCTTCATGGAAGAAATTTTCTTTTCCTAATTCTTTGATTTCATCATTTATCCAATTTAATAAATCAATATTCCCTTTTTGAACTGCAACAGCTATTGTATCAACATCTCCTAAAGAATCAATTCCAACAGTGAAACCTGGATTTGCTTTTGCCCAAGCTAAAACTTCTGTATTATCAGTTGAGAAAGCATCTCCTCTACCATCAAGTAAAGCATTGTAAGCATCTGTATAAGAATCATATTTTTGTAATTTTATTTCTGGATGATTCTTTGAGAAATAATATTCAGCAGTAGTTCCTTTACTTACTATTAAAGTTTTATCTTTTAAGTCTTCAACAGATTTTATAACTGCTTTATCAGGAGATACAACTCCTAATGACACTTTCATATATGGGAAACTAAAATCAACCTTTTCTGCTCTTTCAGGTGTAACTGTAAAGTTTGCAGCAACTATATCAACTTTTGCTGTTTCTGCATATTCAACACGGCTTGCAGGGTCAAGAGAAATGTATTCTGCTTTTACGCCTAAATCTTTTGCTATACGATCTGTGAAGTAAATATCAAAACCTTGATTTTTACCATTTTCATCAACATAACCAAAAGGTGCTTTATCTGTAAATACTCCTATTCTTATAACACCACTATCTTTGATTTCTTGAACTGTTCTTGCCTTAGCAGTTGTAGTTTCTTGTGCAGGTGCTTGTGTTTCTGGTTTAGTTTCTTCTGTTTTATTTCCACAAGCAGCTAATGCAAATACTGCTACCCCAACTGTTGCTAATTTTAAAATCTTTTTCCAAATTTTCATTTTATACCCTCCTAAATTTATTTTTTAAAACTAAATGTATTTAAAAACTTTTGTGCCCTTTCTGTTTTTGGATTAGAGAAAAATTCTTCTGCCTCTCCTTGTTCTGCTATATTTCCATTATCCATAAATATAACTCTATCTGCAACTGCTCTTGCAAATTGCATTTCATGAGTTACTATTACCATTGTCATTCCATCTCTTGCAAGTTCAAGCATTACATCTAAAACTTCTCTTACCATTTCAGGATCAAGTGCAGCTGTAACCTCATCAAATAACATTATTTCTGGGTTCATACACAGTGCTCTAACTATTGCAACTCTTTGCTTTTGCCCACCTGATAACTGCCTTGGATAAGAATTTTGTTTATCTAGTAAATTAACTCTTTCAAGTAATTTTAATGCTTGCTGCTTTACTTCTTCTTTATTTCTCCTTTGTACCTTTATTGGTGCTAATAAGATATTATCCAAGATTGTTAAATGTGGAAATAATTCATAACTTTGAAAAACCATTCCAATTTTTTGTCTAATCTTTGTCATATCATTTTTAGTATCTGAAAATTTTATTTCATTATCTAAGATTATATCTCCACCTTGAATATCTTCTAAGCCATTTAAACATCTTAAAAATGTACTTTTCCCACAACCAGAAGCTCCAATTATTACAACTACTTCTCCTTGATGTATATCTAAATTTATTCCTTTTAAAACTTTAAGGTCTTGATAATTTTTTATAACATCTTTGGCAGAGAGAACCACTTTATCTAACTGTTTCATATTTTACTCCATCTCTTTTCTAAAAATTTTGCTAACATTGATAATGGCCAACAAGACAAGAAGTATAGTAAGAATATTACTCCATATATCCATATTGCTCCATTTGGATATTGAAATCTATTTGTGTCTATTATTTGTTGCCCAACTTTTAAAACTTCAACTATTCCTATTAATACAACTAAACTTGTAGTTTTTATCATTCTAGTTATTAAATTCACTGATAAAGGTATAAGTCTTCTTATAATTTGAGGAATAATTACATATAGATATATTTGTTTTTTGTTTAAAGCCAATGCTGTTGCACTTTCTATTTGACTTTTAGGAATACTTTCAATAGCACCTCTTACCAAATCTCCCATTTCAGCAGTTCCCCAAATTGTAAATACTATTATTGCACTTGTTTCTGCTGAAATATGAATACCATACATTCTTGTAACTCCAAAATATGCTATAAATAATAATACAAGGGGTGGCATTATTCTAATTATCTGTAAATATATTTGTGAGATTATTTTAGTTACAGGATTTCTTATGTGCATAAAAAGTCCAAATAATATTCCAAAAATTATTGAAAAGAATGCTGAAACTAAACTTAATTTTATTGTTACCCACAAGCCATATAGAAGTCTTTCAAAATTTGTTCCCTTTGATAATAAATCAATTACTGTATCCAACATATTTTAACTTCCTTTCTAGCCAAACCCCAAATAATGAAAGAGGCAACAATATTATTAAGTACCCTACTACAAGCATAAATAAAGATTCTTCTGTTTTGTAGTAAAGTCCTATTAAATCTTTTGTTACAAACATCATATCCATTAAGGCTATTGCACTAAATACTGATGTTTCTTTTAATAAAAATATAATATTTGCTGTAAGTCCTGGTAAACTTATAACAAATGATTGAGGTAAAATAACATATCTCATTGTTTGCCATTTAGTCATACCCAAACTTAAAGCTGATTCTTTTTGAATTTTATCTATTGTTTCTAGTGCACTACGAAAAGTTTCTATCATATAACTTCCACCTAAAAATGTTAAACCAATTATTCCACAAGCCTCTGGACTAAATCTTAAACCAACTTTTGGTAGCCCAAAGTATAAAAAGAATAATTGAACAAGAAGAGGTGTATTTCTACTTAGTTCTATATATCCAATTACAATTTTTTTAAAAAATTTAAAGTTTTCATATAAAATCCAACTTCCTAAAATTCCAACTATAATTGAAAGTATTATTCCTATTCCACCTATTTTTAATGTCAGTATTCCAGCATGTACAAACTCTGGTGTGTACTTTGCTATAAATTCCCAATCCATTTTTCTATCCCCATTCCTTATTGAATTGATAAGGATTATACCACCATATAAAAAATAGCACAATAAAACAAATTTTCTAAAATAAAGTTCTATATTCTTTTATTTTTTTATCTAAAAATAAATAATTTTTTATTTTCTAAGTTCTATTTTTTATAACTAAAATAAAAAGAGCTTTTAAAGTTTTTACTTCTACTTGCTCTTTTACAATATTTTAAATTAATTTATTTTTCTTCTATTGCATATAATGCTGCTGATGTTGCATGAATATTTGTTGTATCAAACAATGGTATATCAGTATCTTCTTGTTTAACTAATAATCCTATCTCTGTACAACCTAAAATTATTCCTTCTACACCATCTTTTGATAAATTTTCTATAATTCTTAAATATTTATCTTTTGATTCCTTTTTTATTTTCCCAAGACATAATTCATTAAAAATAACTGAATTGACTATTTCTATATCTTTTGAGTTGGGTATAACAACTTCTATACCATTGTCAATTAATATTTGTTTATAGAAATCTTGTTGCATAGTATATTTTGTTCCAAGTAAACCAATTTTTTTAATTCCAGCTTTCTTTAATTCAATAGCTGTCATTTCAGCAATATGTAAAATAGGAAGTTTAGTATATTTCTTTATTCCAGAAACTACTTTATGCATAGTGTTTGTACATATAACAATAAAATCAGCTCCTGCTTTTTCCAAAGATAATGCTACTTTACCTAAAATTTCAGCACTTCTATCCCAATCACCATTCTTTTGACATTCTTCTATTTCTTCAAAATCTACACTATATAATATACATTTTGCAGAATGTAGTCCTCCTAATTTATCTTTTATAACCTCATTTATAATTTGGTAGTATGTAACTGTGCTTTCCCAACTCATTCCACCTATAAGTCCTATTGTTTTCATACAATAACATCTCCTCTAAAAATAAAATTATTCCTCAAGTTTCCAATAACCATTGCTTCCTCTTCCAATAAATTTTAAATTTTGAATTTCTTTTATATATCTTTCTATTGTTTTAACACTCACTCCAACTTTTTCTGCAATTTTTTTTCTACTAATTTTAGGATTTTTCTTTATTTCATCTAATATTATAGATAATATATCTTCCTTTTTTTGAGCGACATCCTGAGCGACATCCTGAGCGACATCCTGAGCGACATCTTTTATCCCCACTTTTTTAGTAGCTATTTTTCTAATAGGAACTACTGTTCTAAAAATACTTCCCTCTTCAAATATTGGTTTTTCATTTGAATATAGCTCTGTAAATTTATAAGTATTTCTCATTCCTGATCCTAATTCATCAGCTAGTCCAATTTCACGAAATACCTTTGATATAGGAGGGTTTTTAGAAAATGGCTCAAACTTAAAAAGATTCAACTCTCCTATACTATGAGCTAAGTTACTATTTTCTATTAGAATTTTCTCTTCATCAATAATCATTTTAGCAGGAAATCCACTAGAATAATCTCTATGAGCTAAAGTGTTTGATACAATTTCTCTTAAAATTCTATCCCTTGCATTTACATTTTGTATTCCATCTAATACAAATAAGTCATTTAAGTGTTTTTGTCCAAATTGAATCAATCTATCATAACTATCAATTAAATTAGTGATAATAACATCTCTATCATCATATCTATCTTTATTTTCTACTCTAAAAATTGCATCTGTTTTATGTTGTGGCAATACTGACATAATTGAATTATCTTTTCCAAAAAGTAAAATAGCTGCTAATGTTAAGCCTTCTTTATTTGTTTCAGGATCTGTAAGAATTAAATTAGCACTTCTAAGCATTTCTTCATCAGTCATATTTATCCAACTATGATTTATATTTCTAACTCTTGCCATTTCTTTAGCTCTTTGAATAATATTTGTATCCAAAAAATCTAAATTTATATTTGGATATACTTTATTTACAAAATATGTATTTTGTTTCCTTGCATACATCTTATATACCAGCTCAGAATTGTCAGTAATATTAATATCTCCCTCATAAGAGCGATCTAATATTTTTCCATTATGTCTACAAACCTGATAGCCTTCTGGTATTCTTATATAAATAACAATTTTATTATTTATTTCAATAGGTTTAGGTATTAAATATAATGGAGGATATATTTTTTGAGGATTATTAATAGAAGTTATAAAGTTTTTTATAATTTCACTTACTTTATTTACTTCTACTCCTATAATTTCTTTGTTATCTTTTACTCCTAATAGAATGTGACCACCATTTCTATTATTAAAAGCACATACTGTATCAAATATATCCCTTGTTAATGCAGACTTTGACTCCTTAAATTCAATATTTATTTTTTCTCCATCTTTTATTAACTTTTCTATTTCTTTTACAGTCATCTTATTTTTCCTCAGCATAGCCCAATTCTTTTAAAAATGGTTTTTTCTTTCTCCAATCATCCTTGACTTTTACCCAAAGTCCTAAGTAAATTTTCTCTCCTAATAATTCTTCTATCTCTTTTCTAGCTTCTACTCCAATTTCTTTTAGCATTTTACCATCTTTTCCAATGATAATTCCTTTTTGAGAATCTCTTTCAACATAGATATTTATATCAAACTTATCTTTTTTTCCTTCTTTTCTTTCTACATTTATTATTTCAATAGCAACAGAATGAGGAATTTCATCTCTTGTTTTTAATAAGATTTTTTCTCTAACTATCTCTGTTATTATTCTATAAGTGGACATATCTGTGTACATATCATCAGGATAGTATTTAACCCCATCTTCTAAATAAGGATCTAATGCTTCTAATAATTGACTCATACCAAAAGAATACATACCTGAGGCAAAAATTATTTTATCAAATTTTCCTAACTTTTCTTCTATTTCTTTTAATTTTTCTTCTTTTTGCTCATCACTTATTAAATCAACCTTATTCACTAGTAAAATTCTAGGCTTTTTAGAATTTTCATTTATTCTATCCATTACAAACATATCCCCTGTTCCTATTGGTTTAGAGGCATCAATTAAAAAAAGTATAATATCTACATCTTTTAGAATCTTAACTGCAATATTAGTCATATATTCACCTAAAAGATGTTGAGGTTTATGTATTCCTGGTGTATCTATAAAAATGTATTGATTATCTTTAAAATTTAAAATTCCCTTTATATTATCTCTTGTTGTTCCAGCTTTATCTGAAACAATAGCTACTTTTTCAGATACAAGTTTATTTATTAAAGTTGATTTACCAACATTTGGTCTACCTACAACAGCTATAAATCCTGCTTTCATTAATTATCTCCTATTCCTATCTCAAAATACACTTTTCTAATATTTTCAATTAAGTCTTTTTCATCTTCCTGCATACAATTTTTTAAAGTTTTAAAATCTAAATTATATCTTTTTAAATCTGAAATAAAAGTTGATTTTCCATAAACTCCAAATAAAAATCTTTTTTCAAAAGCATATTTTTTATAGTAATTTTTTAAGTCTTCTTCCATAATTTCATCTATATCATAACTAATAATCTTATTATTTCTCACTATAATAATCTTTTGAAAATCATACTTTAATAGGTCTTTAATCTGAATTTCAAAAATATTCACAAGATTAATTTTATACTCAACTATCATTTTAGAAATAAGTTTCAATCTCATCTCATTAAAATTATCAGATAAAGAATTTATAAATTCTTCATATTCTTTTTGCTTGAATATAATATTATTCTTTTTAGTAGTAACTTCATTATCAGATTTATTAACTGATAGTTTATATTCAAATATTTTTTCTATATATCTATTTCTCAAAAGAAACTTATACAAACCCCTTATAGTGCTATATTTTCTACTAAAGGTAGCTTTCTTATAATTTTTTTCTACATCAGAAAAATATTCATTAAATATCTTTTCATCAGTATCTAAAATATCTATATCTTTTTTTGTTAGAAATTCAAGATACTCATTTATATCTAGTTTATAAGCATCAACTGTTGTCTGTAATAAATTCTTTTTTACTACCAGATTTTCTATATATTTCTCTAAAATGTTCACATTATCCCTCATTTAACATTTTATTTGCTATTTCTAAGACCTCATTATTAATTTTTTCTCCAACTAACATTCTTCCAATTTCTTTTATTCTTTCTTCAGCAGACAGCTTCTTAACTCTACTGATAGTTTTAGAATTTTCAACATATTTTTCTATATA